>Ga0315284_10000033_pt1 | contig 202143 bp, 242 predicted proteins | sample YL17G09_16_MG_FD_203696 | JGI IMG/M metagenome (GOLD analysis project Ga0315284, IMG submission 203696) | Sediment microbial communities from Yellowstone Lake, YNP, Wyoming, USA - YL17G09_16 | ecosystem: Environmental > Aquatic > Freshwater > Lake > Sediment | place: USA: Wyoming | collected... | reverse complement strand
CGCTAGTCAAGAGCTCCACAGCAGATTTTATTGAGGAAGGAACGCTTCCTTTAAAATAAATGGCGACGACATTAACCAAAAAATCACGAAAATCTAAATCACCAAAGTTCGGGTCCGGAATTTCCCCGGGGAAAAGAAGCTCTGTAACTGTTTGATATAAAAATTCCCCACGAGTGGATTTGAAATATGCGTCAGTCTGTATTTGATCAAGAGACAAACGAACTCGAGCAAGTTCTATAGCTATCGCTTTAAGTTCGCGCGCGTATGAAGGCCCATCTATTTTGGATAAATAATAACTAGAAAGAAGAAGAAGTAAAATCTGAAAGTTTCTATTTGCTTCATCGTTTAAAAGATTTTCATACTGTTCTCCGGAGTTATATTCATTGAAATTAACTCTGACGATGCTCATTGAGCCCTCCTAAAGGTCAACGTGAGATCCCCAGGGGTCAGGTATTCAACACTAGAAATAACAATATCTTTGTCTCCGGAGTCATTCTCAACCACGTAAGTTGCTGAGAATGTATGCAAAGACGGTTCATCTGGCGGACTCGAACCTGAATTCAAGGAAACAACAATATGATTTGCGGTTAATTGAAGACGAGCATTTGCTATATCTTCAGGAGTCGTGTAAGTCAAAGATAAAGTTGCATCGTCTGAATAACCCGGAATTGAAGCTCCTGAAGCTCCAATTATGAACGAATTATTTACAATAGTCCCAATAGACTCTAGAATTGTAGCTCCCGACATTATCAAATCGTCTTTAAACACACCATGGAACGTATTTAAAGGACCACCACCATCAATGGTATTGAATGGAAGAGGTTGTATTAAGATATATACTGCATTCGTAAACATACTTAATGACGGAAGAAAAACTGAGTTCGATGGGATTCCATCACGAATTCTCATAGCTCCGTCTTGAAGTGTCATCCTGGAAAATGGCTGAACAACAAAGTTCACTCCATTTGAATTATCAATGACTGAAATAACATCAGAAACGTGAATGTCTCCTCCAATTCCTTTATTGTCAGTAAGAACTGTATAAGAAGTTCTGATTTCACTGTCTACCGTTGCCTGATCAGCATTCGGATTAAGTTGAACAGTGGCTTCAATCTCCATCGGGTTTTCAACAGCTTGCTTGATTATGACGTCAGCAGTAATATGACGCATTTGTTGAACTTTAACATTCACTTGTTGTAAAACATCGTTTACGACGTAATCAATCTTGAAATTCTCATCATGTTCATAATCGACTGAGACTGTTGACCCGCTAACAATAGCTGAAGCGTTAGTTCTAATTAAACGAACTGGTGTTGTTTGTGATCCTCCAACAACTAAATAATCCGGACTTGTTGATGACGGGCCATTAAATTGATGAGATCTATCTTGACTATATACGACAATAGTAAAAATATTGATTCCAACTGAGTCCAATTGTTCTTCAAATTCTCCAATCATAACATGTTGTTCATCATTTATTGGTATTAATTGACCATTTGGTATGTTTCCAACTTGATTTATTTCTACATAATCAGTAGCTATGGTGCTATCACCTGTAAGAAGAGGATCTTCTAGTTTAAATAAAGTAAAACCTGAAGTTGAATCGAGCGGGCCGGAAATTTCTCCAGTAACAGATACAATTCTTCGTATCGGTTGAAGAGCAGCTGTAAATTTGTTATTCGATCGGAATCTATAGTCACCTTCTACGAAATCATCGAGTGAAGTTGGAGGTTGTGGTATCGAAGTATTTACACGAATAGTATTATAATCAAGAATAGAAACCCCAGTCAGGTCATAAGGAGTCGTAGGAAGATTTGAATGATTTCTAAGTCCAAGCCCTTGAGCCGGGTTATATAACATTTCAGATATTGGATTATCAACGGTAAGACGAGAGTCCCGCGCTCGGAAAACAAGGTTAATCGGGTCGATAACATCAAACCGGATATTTTTAGCTATTGAAAACTGAAACGCAAACGTTTCGGTTATAGTTCTTTCACTAAGACCCTTAATATAAATATCAACTTTCCCTCCAATATGCTTCATACGGACATCATCGTAATCTCTCATCATATATTGATCGCCAGATTTAATTATTTGAGTTTCAAGAACTCCAGGAACAGATATGGATGTTCTTCTATATCCTCCTTCAGTCCCTGTATCGAGAGAAGAAAGAGCACGCATCCCGTCTTCTGCCAACTCTAAATTACTCTGAATATCTCGACCAAAATCAGCAGCTATTTCATTTATAGTTTGAAACCCACTGGCTCCGGATATTACAGAGTTTAGAGTCCCGGCCGGGACGTTCCCAGACGTCCCAGGGGTGTCTGCCACCATCTGAGCTTTAATTTCATATCGTCTTGTTTCTTGATTAAAGAAAGCTTGAGCGCTAGCTGCTGGAAGAGTATACTGACTTTGAGTTCTAAATCGAGGAGCAAGGCCATTATTGGTGGAACCAATAATGGCATTTTGAGCTATATACAAATCTTTCGTGGGTTTAGAAGTAGTATAGAAAGTTTGATTGACTACGGCAGGGCGTCTACCAAGTCGTTGAACATTATAATTAGCGGCTAAGGAATCAAAAGCAGCATCGACTAGAGTTTGGACAGAAGCGTCATCCTCAAGGCTTAAAGATAATCTTAAAGCTTGTTTATACGGAGAATTTGCTACAGATATGCTTTTCCCGGTTAGACCAGGGTCATCTATTTGAAGTAAAGCTGTGAAGGACTGTGACCGATGGACGAAATCCATCAGGAAATACATTTTTTGACTCTCGTTAGCAAAAGGCTCTATATGAAGCTCTCGGATTGTAGAACCAGGTATTAACGAGAGAGTAGGTTGGGCTCTTTGAACTTCAGCGATATAGTCCTGAGTTACTTGACGTCTATCTCTAATATTGATACCGCGGGTAGTCCTATCAAGCGCAAGAGGACCCCCGGAAAGCTCCTGGGAATACCTACTCTCAATAAATGATCCGCTAGTTTTATCGAAAATCAGAGATGTTATGACATAATAAAGGGGATTTTCGTCAGAGACAGTAGAAAAAACATCGCTATTTAGTATTCCGAAAGCAACTGAAGCTGTTCTATCATGACTGAAAGTATAATTTTTTTGCTCATAGAGTCCAGACATAGTAATATCGTTACTAAACAAAGGAGTAGATACTAATGGGATCTCACTTTGGCTTATTCGTTTTAAAACCGCACCTGTCGTGGGGTCAATAATGTTTGTTATGACCTGAAGATTATTTTCTCCATTACCGATATCAACACCACTGATGGATGCGGAGAAAATAACATTTTTTGTTACAACGGTTGTTTTAGGAGAAGAAGCCGGGATCATACTACTATTGATACGAAGATATCCGGAACCAGTTCCTCCTGGACCAGTTGAAGCGTAAATATTATATCCACTAACCGGGCTATCACTTTGTCCAGTAAAAGAACCATTTGAAATGGTATCAGACCAGTTTATATCAACAGATTTTGCTTTTCTTTCTAAATTTATTCCAGTCGGTTGACTAGGTACTGAAAATAAATCATTGAATGAAACAACATTAATGCTGGCAATTGATGGAGAACTTACTGATCCACTTATATCTATGGCCCTTACCTGGATAATATTTAAACCTTTCTCAAGTTGAAGCCCTTGAGGATAGCTCAATAAATTCGGGATTGTAAAATTCGGAACGACCAGACCAACTAAACTAGGGTCTGAAGTAAATCCAGCACCGTTTATGTTGATTTGAACATCAATGATATTCGAATCAACTACTCCGGTTAAGATTAACCCGAATAGGTTAGTGGTAATAGTAAGATCCGTGGTGGTCCCGGACCCATCAAAATAGTTGAACTGAGGTGCCGTAGGCATTCTACCCTACGTTACGCAATTAAACTTTCGGGACTAATATATTATAAACTCCTCAACCCCTCAAGAGAAATTCAATAGGGTTTCCTGATAAGGTGAATGGACTCGGATTACCAACGACTCTAGTCAGCTCTATAGGTGAACGAGACCTACTAGTTATTTCGAAATTTACTATGGCTACTGTCGGATCGTCATCCGGAATAGTTACATCAATATTTGTCAGAGCATATGGGAACTCAGCGTCAGAAATTTGTTGGGATACGAGAGAATCTTGTTGAGATTTTATATTTTGATAAGTTCTAAAAGCCTGAGTTATATCGGTAGTAATAGACGCTGAGGCTCCTGGTCCGGTGTTTTTAGATCCAATCCTGTCTATGAGATTAGATCCAAGCCAGTTCCACTTAAAATGAGATCCTAATTTTGTAAATATGAATTTATCAGCTTCTTGGGCGAGAAGATCAGTATTTTGCACTATTTCATATGTATTGCTGACAACGTTATAATCAAATTCGATTCTTATTCCGCCGCATCTTCTACAATCTGCCGCGGATGTCACATAACTTAACAGTATGACCGGATTTTCATTTGGTATGGGGTAATTTAGTTTAATAATTGTTTCTTCCCCGAAGTTTACGCTCGGATCTTGAACCAGACTCCAACCTGGGAATAATCTGTAACCTACGACTGATCGACCAGGAATGATCCCAACTTGTTTAAAAAATCCTAAAATTCTTGCGGTTTCTGGAAGGGATTCGGTTCTATCAATCCATCTCGGATCAGGAAAAGAAAAAGCTACTCTTATAGTAGGGTTTTTAGCTGTGAAAATAACATGATCGTTTTCAACTCCAACGTTTAATTCAGGAATTTTATTACTGATATCTTTAGCTAAATCTTTTGCACTAACAGAAAATCCACTTATGACTTGTATAAATCTTATTGCTCCGTCTCCTATTTTTATGCAGAGAAGATCACTTTGATCTTTACGAATTGTATATGGGCCAGATCTTGAAAACGGTAACTTCGGGATAGATATGAATCCAGAACTTGGAATTTGCAACCCATCGACAAAAAGATTTACTTGACTACTAGAAGGAGGTTTTGCAAAGCGAATAGTATCATAAGTAGATTGATCCAAAGAAGAAGTTTGAAACAACGCTTCGTGACTGCAAATTCTTTGTAAAGCAAAATCGTAACTCATACAATGCCTCTTTGATGTGCAGCTTTTCCAGTCTCAATAGAACCATCCCTATCAACAGATCCGATCATTCCTATCTTCAAACCATGAGTGTCATCAATACTTCCTCGTACAACATTCATTTGTTTTGGAGAAGCGATTGCTTGTTCTATAGTGATGATTAAATCACTAACTGATTTGAGACCATTCCCAGACAAAATAGTGAGCTGAGAAATTTCATCGGCTATTTGATCTGAATAATCTAGACATCTTTTAATTTTAAATTCAAGATGTTCTCTCTTAAATTTAATCTGTTCTAACTGCCAACTTCTGAGTCTTTCAACTTTCAGTCCCATATCTTTGTCAAATCTGATTGAACCCCTATAAAGGCGACCATCTGAAAATTGTTCAGAGAACCCTCCAGAGATACTCCCATCCCTGTCTTTAGTTATTGGAGGACCTTCTGTTAAATAAACAGGTTTATCTATAGTTCTAAGAAGGAAATCATTTTCAGGAATACCACCAAGAATTCTATAGGCTTCAAGAAGTTTGGCCCCATAACTAGTTACGGGTAAACAAGAATATGAAACAGGCTGATGATTATTATCATATTGGGTTGAAAATATTCCTGTTTTATTTAATTCAGCTTTAAGCCAATTTTTCCTTTTCTCTAAATCAGTTTTCTGAATTAAAGAAAAGGACTTAAACGCTTCAAATTGGCCTTCAGTGAATGTTCCGAAAGAAATTGAATGCCATATTAGGCCACCTTGTCCTTTCTTGGGTGGATGCAAAAGCCTCTACCCAAAAACTTTGAATAATTACAGTTCCAACACATATTTGGATTGTTTTAACCAGAAAAGGGAAGTCCAACTATGAATTTTATGGCATTGATTGCGGCAACAAAACCCTGACCTGGACCCCCGGCTGTTAAAACCATTCCAGAGTGTAAACCAAATGGGGAAGCGGCCGGTTTATCTGTTGAAGATTGTAACTCCTGAACTAAAGAAGCAGCGCTACCGTTTGTTGAAGAAGTAGTTAAAACACTAACTCGAACGCTAATATTTAAAAGATCAATTATCGCTAAAATAGTTTTAATTGCTTGTTCAAGAATTCTTATTCTTTGAAGAATAGCTTGAATCACATCTTTAAGTTCTTTTAAAGCCCCCTCCACAGCTTTTAAAAGACCCTTTATCCAATTTTCAAAATCAAAAATATAAGGTACAAATGAAGGAAATAAATCACCAACAGTTACAGAATACCAGGATAAATACCCGATATCTCCAATTGGAATCAAAAGCGTATTTATAAATTCAGCCAGAATTTTCCTATCATCTACGCTGAAGGCTGAAAGAGGGGAAGGCCCGGCGACCATCAAAGGTGTGGAAGCGTTTATTCCAGACGGATAAGACTCTTCTTTCGACAAATAACTATTTATTTCTTCATTAGAATCACTATTTATTCCAGAAAATATTCCTATGAAACTCCAAGTAAGTTTAGCGTTCAAAACCTTTGATATGATATTATGGGCGCCTTCATTATATTTAATTCTCAAAATATGTTTTAATTCAGGTTTTGAATAAATTTCCGTTAAAGTAGAATTGGCTACTCTCCTAATTGCTGCCTTAACGAGAAAATTATTTTTCAACTCAGTAGAATTAGAACCAGTTTCCAGAACAGGACCTATGACTGGAATATCTGTTACAGATCCGGATTTAAATGACGCTAACTGAGCAGAAAGACGAGATAACGTTCCCCATCCTGTTTTTTGATTTATTCTTTCTTTAGTATCTAACGCATTAGCTACCGGAAAGTCAAAATTTAAAAGGATACCGGCCATGATCGAATTTTGAGCTGCTTCATAAACATTAAACTTGGCATCATCAGTATCAGCATCCAATGGAACAAATGCTTTTACGACACCACTGGGACGACCCATGGTAACGCCACTGCCATAATTTATGATCCACTGAGATCTGTCTTGTTTTATTAAACTAGTATTTTCAGCTATAACTTGAGGAAAATCGTTGCTCGGGTTCAAGTATTCAGTAGGAGTACCAAAATAGGCACGAACCCTATAATACCAAGTTTCTCCTGGAACTAAATCTTCTCCATCATCTAGGAATTTGTAAGTTCCAGTCAATCCACCACGAACTAAATCAGACCCGGACACGGGGATTCGTTTTGAAAAATGTTTATATAAAGTCCCAGATGATTCTTTAACAGATGTTTGATTATTAACTTGTATGCCAAAAAGAGCGGCTTGTCTATTGTCTATAGCTTTACCTATAGACTCAGTGTTAACTTTTTTAGTTACAGGAACTCCACCTGGTTTTTGGCTTCTTTCAACAATGAAATTTGGAAAAACAAAACTATCATAAACTGACATGATTTGATTTATAAAACCGGGAGCATTTCGAGCAGAAGCTCCTGTCGGCATAGACCATTCAACAGAAAGAGATTTACTTAACTCTGAATCAAACAAATTCTTGAATTGAGCTATAGAATCCCCTCCTTTAGTAACAGGAGAAACTTTAAGATTTACAGGAGCTGGAAGACCCGGGATTGGAGAAGGACCATTTATGAACGCAATCAGAGCTAAAAGCTGGCCGAGTAAATCGCCAGGTGAATCTGCTCCAATATAAAAAACAAGCATAGCAACAGAAGAACCGGGCGGATATTGAGGACGAAATATATCACTTGTATCAAAAAATTTCCCTATTACTTTATTTTCAAATTTAGGATAGGCTCCATTTACTGAATAAATGACAGCGGAAAAATCAGAAAGAGAAAAATCTGGATGAACAAGCAAAAAAGAAAAGCCTGAAGATCTTATTTGATTTATGATTGCTCGTATGGCCGCTAAAAGTAATTGAATGAGGGCTTTAATCGGATTCAATAAATCAAGTAAGAATGGCTGTATGAGAGCCAAAAGAGCTTCAAGTACGGCTTCTACGGCTTCTAACGCGGATAATATGGATTTAAGAGGAGGTTTTAAGTCCTCAAAAGGATCGAACTTTAAAGTGATTGAATTCCACGCAGCCATTACTTTTTACCGTAGTTGTTACTTATTTTTAGATAAGTATCAAGTTTCTCTTGTTCTTTGGATAAAGCAGCTCCCACAATATCTTTAAGATTTTCAAGAGCTGATCTTAAGTTCTCGTTACTTAAATTTCTGCCATGTTCCCAAGTAGGCCCTACGCGCTCAGGTTCTGAGTTATCAATAACATCTTTTGACTCGCTATCAGATTCAGAATTTTCTCTATTCTTAGTTTCTCCGCTTGAGATTTCCTTATTAAGGTCCCTATCTTCTTGTCCGTTCTCTGTAATATCCATAAATACCTTGTTTCGTAAAGCGTCCCACTATCTCCAAGAACACTACCTATACTTTGTATGAAATTATTGATATCGTTAAGTCTATTACTGATCTGTGATAAACGATTTGGTGCATTTAAAACAGCCACATTTGCAGACCAAATTAACGTGTCATTCAAAAACTGAAGAGTCTTTCTATAAAATTCAGATACTACCCCATATTGGTCAGGAATCAAAAACGACCATGTTAATATGAGAGAATAAGGAGTGGAACCAGAAGAAGGAAAGTCAACAAACGGATTAGATGTATCAATAATTATTACTGATCCGGTAGCAGACGCGACACTATACAATCCTTCATTTGGACCACTGTCTATATATAGTAGAGCAATCGAGTTTCCTATCAACAAGCCGAAATTCTGTCCTATGTCAGTAAAAGTTCCTGGAGCCGCCGTACCAGTTCCAGAAGCTACGATACTCCCATAGTTTCCAATAATTGACTGGATACTCTTAATTTCGGAGGCGACAGAACCGATAGTCGGAACAATCGGCGGGGGTCCGACAATATTAAGAGAAGCGTTATTATCTCTTATTACACCTACTTCTTCACTTAAAATTTGATATATGTTTTCATACCCAAAATTTGAAATTGAATAAGCAAAACTCCTCGGGTTTAGATCAGGAGTAACCAAAGAAGAATTTAAAACAAACGACAAACCGGTAACCGAAATAACTATTCTTGTTAAACCAGCGTTAGGACCTTCAGTAAACAGAAACGTTGCCCCTACAGGTAAGAAAATATTAGTAAACACAGTTGTTAAATCAGGTTGAAGAGTACCAATTTTTATATTTGATATAGCGAATGATTCTTGTCTTAAAAGACCAAAATATGTAGCATCATCACTTTCTGAGGTTCTTTTCATTATAGGTTCGGAAACTCGTTTATCATCACCAAGTTCTGAACCATCCAAAGCCGGAACTCTATTCGGAGCAGTATCGATATTTTGGAATACAATGGTTGTGTCGATTAATTCATTTCCAACTATTGGGACTTGAGAATTGTCGAACGGAGGCGGCAACTGAATAGTTATGTTAATTATTTGGCCGTTATTGTTGTCAACACCAATATCCCTCCCTGGTGTATAGAAATGATTTGATAATATAGCTGCATCAGAAGTATCAGCTAAAACAGATCCGTTTTGAACAAAAATCGGTTTATCTACAACTAGATTGAATGGACCTATACCCGTTATTGCTGATATCAATAACGGATTACTAGGATTAGTTAAAATATTTCCATTTTGATCATAAGCGTTTATCTGTTGTCCGACAACAAAAGCGGGAACTAAATTATCAGGGTCCCCATTCTTTTCTATTTGAATTATTTGACCAGCGGGAATAGCAAAAGTGGAGACTACGTTTATAGCCTTTATGGTTGATCTGGCTTTTGAAGAAGTAAACGTGCTTGCGGAAGTTATATTAGTGATATCCAAACTCCCGAAAGCTTCTCCAATGGGAGTTACCGGTGCTACTGCGTTTAACGCAGCAGTAACAATTCGTTTTGTCGGATAAATTCTAGATATGGAATTCGGGTTATACATGAACCCATAAACAGGAGTTTTTACAAAAGTAAAAGAGTCATTTATTGTTATTTTGTAATAAAGAATGACCTTATCATCAATGTCATTAGTTATATCAGAAAAATCATTTCTCGGAGGGTTATTTACGATTCCATCGAATCTAAAACGTCCGTATCTACCACCAACAACTCGACCATCCAGATTAGAAAGAATATCCTCATATTGATTTACAAGATCGTTATAATACTGAAGAAGACGAATTATAACAACGTCTAAATTAAAAAGATGAGTCTCATCATAACCTGGGCTAGGAGAACCCTGATCTTTATTTTGCAAAGACGTAGAATCAGAAGTATTGGGGCCAGACACTCCAGCTGATTGAGTACCTCTTTTAATATCTTCTTGAACTTCTGGGAGGAAAGTTTGAAATGTTTCTATACGATAGAAGAAAGCATCAGGTGCATATAAATCATAATTCGCATATAGCTTTTGACCAGATATTCCATTAGATTCATTTGGAGCTATTTGATGTGCATAATTTATCTTAAACTTTGTTCCAGCTGGTTGATCGACACGAGCTACATATAAAGCATGAAGTGAGTCTCCATAGATGATTTTTGTAGTTAAAGTTATATTTCCACCTTCAGAAACTGAATAGTCAACATCACGAATTAGAATTTTTCGAGTTTGACCCATTTTTATGAGTGTAAATGGGAAACTTGTAACATCGGCAAAGTTCAGTGTATTAAATTTAGAACTCGGAAGAAAAACCGGCCTTACGGTTCTTGTGACTACCGGAAGAATATAATTTCTGATTGCAGAAGAACCAAAATTAACTTTAGTTCTATTTATGTTCGAATCATAAGATGAAGAAACTACTAAATATGGGTCATCATCAAGAGTGATTATGGTTCCGTTTTGATAGACTGCAGATTTATCTTCATTAATGGAAATGAAGTTCGTATTAAAGGCAACAGCACTAACGATTGAAGTTTCTATTATTCTATACGATTGCGTGACAGATTCACTAAGAAGTATTCCTTCTCCAAAAAAATTGCTGGATAACGGTTTTTCGAGAACAACATTTGTAACGTCGTTTACAGAATCATAAGATGAAGATTGTACTAAAACTATTTCACTTGTACTTATTATTCGTATAGGAGAACCTGGAGAAAAATAATTCGTTTGATTTCCGTTAAAAGTCGTTGTGTTTGAATTTGAAACAAACGTTGGTTTATCTATATCAATCGGAGTATACAAAGTATTAAATGACGTTTCACCTCCTAAGCATTCATTCACATAATAATCAACTTTAACAATTTCAGTATTAGAAGTAATAGGAACGATTAAATCAATCCTATTCGGGGGTGTAAAAACAAAGGCGTTTTCTTCTTGAGTTACTCCGTCAATATAAGCAACTATTGGTCTAGTAGTATCAATGGGTCGATTATCAGGGTTAAATGCTATGGTTCTAGATCCAACAGTTGTTGTGGCTTTTTCAAGACGAATCTTACTCGATCCGATTTCAATAATATCTGTTGGAACTGTTGAAAGTCCTTGAGAATCTGGAGCTAAATGGATATAATTTATTCTATAAACATTTCCAGGTAAAGCTGGAGTCAAAATACTGACAATTCCAGCATCAGGTTGAACTGAGTATTCAGTATTTTCTAGTGTAACAAACGAACTAGTAGAATTTTCTGCTCTCTCAAGTTTAAATTTTTTGAAAGGAGGAAGAAAATTTATGAAAAATCTGTCTGCTATTGTTTCTTCTGATTGAACAACACTTGCTATCGTAGCACCGGAAGAAATGAAATCAGGAGAAACCCGAATTGTTGTTGGAGAGTCAAAACTCGTAATCGTGTAGATTCCAACATTTGGGCCATTTTCAATAAGAAGAAACTTTCCAACATTAGATCCAGAAAAAGTGTCCTGGCTTGCTATATAAATATTTGAAAGAGTTACAGAACCTACAATGTTGTTTATGTTGTTTGGATCATTTATTCCAATGGGTTGAGTAAACTCCAAAATACCGGAAACTTGATTAAAACTAAAATCAACTCCAGGAGTTATCGATACATCGTTTTTCTCAATCGACAACCCGGCACTTATAACTGATGAATCCGGAATCTTCACCATAGATGTTGATTTTGGGAGAGTAAATACTATATTTTTTCGTTGAGTAAAATTTAATTGCTTGTTGTCTAAATCAAGAAAATAACCGATACCAAGTTTCGTCGGATCTTTCCCATCCTTTAAAATTCCAGTGAATGTTCCGGATCCTGCTACAACTTCATATTTAAGATTACTATTTACAATCGGAATTGTCGGGAGCATTACAAATGGAGTTTGTAAAATCCCGTTTTGTATTAGCTGTCCTTGAGTTGCCGGAGGATCAGGGATTTCATATCTAATTTGAAAGTCACTTACTTGTGCAGTTTTTGTAGAGTTAGCACCACTCCTAAAAAACTGTACTGAAACTCCTCTTTCAACCAAAGCGATTGTGTTTATATATGAAATTGAATATCCATCATATGTAGAAATATCGGTAGAATTAAAATAAACGGAGCCAGTTATACTATCAATATAAACTGACCCAGAAGGAGGAGGACTTAAGCCAACAGTTGTTTTAACAATTATTATGGAAAAATAAATTCTCGGTTTATTTGTTTTTTCTGCTACCAACACATACTTAACCGGATCAACAAGACTGACAAAATTTGAAGTATTGAAAGTAGAAGAAGGAAAGGAAGAAGTAGATCCGGATATTGTTCCAGCAAGAGTTCTTAATAATTGGAAAGAACTAATATAAACGCCATCATAATATATGACTTCAGAAAGATTGTTAGTTATATCAGTTAAAGAGAAATTTAATTCACCAGTATCTAAAGCCCACTGAAAATTTCCAGACAGTTGAGAAGTGAAAGAAGTTTTACTCGGGACTTGAACCCCGTTCAAATAACTTTGATATCCAATTCTAATTTTCGGTATTTGACCACTTCCAGGTCTTGGATTGAGAAAAAGGGAGAAAGTTAAAAAAGCGGAAGAAGGAAAACTCCCTATTATTCCTTTATTCTTTTGACGATCAAAAAAACTCTGTCTTGTGTATAAGATAGACTGACCTGAATATTGACCTATATCGATTGAATTGAAATTCAATTCACCGGTGTTACTTTTAATTTCAACAGTCCCAATAGGTGGGGATCCAAAAGAATCAACTATTTGAGGGATGAAAGTAACAACTCTGATTGGAGAACCGATATAAATATCAAATGGAGAATCAGTTGATATTAAATCCGGAACTTGAACAATTAAACCATTCGCTATAGGCCCTAAATTTGTTGGGGAAGATCCGGGAAGAGGTGACCATCTTCTCCCAAAGTTATCATAATCAAACCTGTTTATGGCTATATTGTTTGGAGTTTCATTTTTTGTCCATAGAAAACGAAGATCTGGATCGGCAATTTCTAAACCATAAGTACTAGAACTTAAACTATCAGAAGTTACTAAATATTCAACCCGTCCTGTAGATGAATTGAAAGAAGTAGAATCAGTCACCCCGACTGTCGGGGGGAACGTATAAACGCTGTTACCAGTTGAAACTCTGGTATTTTCTAAGAAAAACCCTGTAGTATTAAGCGTCATATCTCATCAATACGGTACCCATAATAATACTAATTTATTTCTAATCCACAAAGATTCTAAAAAACTTTCCCAACTCCCACTCCAGCCGATGGTATCACGGATGGTGATCCGGCTATAACAACAGCTCCGACAGCCGATGTGAGCACAGAATCAAGTCCGATTGCAACAGCTCGAGCCAGATTTTGAGAAGCAACCCCAACAATCCCAGCAGCAGAAAAACCACCAATAAATGCAGGTATGGATATGGCAGGGTTCGGGACTAAGGAAACTATTCCTGCGCCAATCCCAACGGTTGGGCTAACAGTGATTATATTCGCTATAGCAAAAACTTGCATAAGTCCTAAAGATATTGCATTTATTAATGGTAAGGACATAGGGCCAGCTATTAAATTAGCAGGAAAAGTTCCAATAAAAGCAGCAGCTAAAGTAGAAGAAGGCAAAATAATACCAAATCCAATCCCAGCCCCGACCCCGAAAACCCCGGTATCAACAGATGTTGCAATTATGCCGCTTAAAGCGTAAGTAGATATGGCATTTGCTAAACCACTAGCAAGTTGTGGAGAAGATATGCCTAAAAATGCATTTGCAGTAAGCGTAGATAAAAATATTGGTAAAGCAGTCCCTTGATTTATAGCCATGATTAGCCCATCAATACTAAGGCAGACCCACGAATAGGGATGCCTGTTACATAATCAATATGGGGTCCAGGAGGGCCTGGAATGCCCGAGACGGCTCCTCCGACTGGAACTGCCCCTATCGTAACTAATGGAGCCGTGACGACAGTCGCGACCCCACCGGCTATTGTCGTGGTCAACGACGATGCAAATGTAGCAGCCCCAGCTGCTGTTGCTAAACTGATAGCACCAGCCCCAACAGCAATGGAAAGAGACCCAGCGCCCACAGATATTGAATAACTTCCAGCGCCCACAGATCCAACATAATTTCCAGCTCCAACAGTATCTACGATTCCAGCCCCGGCAGTAACCGTTCTTAATTTGGACCCAACTAAAACAGTTTCGCTATCAGCACCTGCAATAACAACTTTTGTATCATTAAGTGCAAAAGTTGATATTCTAGGAAGAGCGTAAGCTCGAGAAGTCTTTCCAGCTACTATCTCGAAAACATCTCCGGAGGATTTCATCCTCCTTCCACCAGGCCCGCAATTTTCATTTATTGACGTAGCTTCAACCGTTTTCGCTCCACCAACAAGTTCAGAAGAACTACCACCTACATTTTGAAATGCGTTAGCTGATACTGAATCAAAAGAAGATCCGCCAACAGTAGCTCCACGAGCAAGACCGTTGCTATCATTTCCTTCATATCTTAAAAATATCCCGCCCTTAAGAGTCATGTCGATAGAATTACCATCAGCCTGACCCTGACCGTCATTATTCATTCGACCGATGGTTCCTTTAATACCACCAGCCATATTAAAAAATAGACTAACTGAATCCGCCGGATCTGCCCCTAAAACAGCTCGAACTTTCCCAGCAGTGTTTAAATCAATTGATTTCCCTTTGTCTTCAGGAGAAATTTTTCCACTGCTAGCTGGGACATGAAGAAAAACACGACCTTCTTTTGAAACTCCGAACGTATATTTATTTGAATTTACTGGGCATTGAATTGTAAAAAGCCTAGCTAAAGCTCGACTATCGGTATCATCAGTATTTTTTTCTAAGGTATCAGCAGTCGAATATTTCGGGATTATTCCAGTCGTATACCCAGGTTCTGCATCATCAAACAACTGCATCGTAAGCACTTGTTTATATTCATCTGGAAATTTCGGATCATTTCCAACAATAGTTCCTTTCACATCTTCAATATATGGGGCGAAACTTTCTATTTGTACTCCGTCTCCTTCAGCAGTTACAGACATAACACCATCTGACGTATGGCGTATATCAGCTCGATCTTCTACATAACATTCATTAGTTTCAGAAAATCTAAAATTTCTTTCATCACGAACTATGAAACTTGCTCTTTGACCATCAGAAAGAACATCATATGGATAAAATAAGTTATTTGGATCATCAGCTAATATCTTAGTCCCATCTTTATTAATTAAACCGAGTTTCAGCATTGTCGTAAATGCTGGACTATCTTTTTTTACATTTCCTTTATCATCAACAGGTATATCCGGAAGAAAATTAAAAGCGTTCCTTTTAATGAGACCTCTTCGGTAATAACCGGCCGAATTTGAAACGAATTCATTTATTGTTTGAAGAATATATGACTGATCTGAATCTCGAAGCCTAATCTCATTCCCAGCCCGATTGGTAAACCAAACGTCGCGATCCATAACGGAATCCGCTCCGCTAGACGAAGAAACAACGTAATCACCAGGATAACCTTTAGGAGATTTAAGACGTATTGCTTTAAGATTTATGGCAGGATCATCAGCTAATGATGGGTCAGCATCTAAAGCTATTCTAGCTTGATCTGGAGAAACTGATTGAAATGGTGCGTAATCTCTACTTAAATAAGTCCCAGAAGTTAGAAATTGAACAATTTGAGGTTTAAACCCGCGAGATCCAACTTTAGACCAACCAACTAAAACTCTAGTTCCAGGTTCTGGGATCGATCCGGCCCATGATCTCGGACCAGAACCAGCCGGGGATGGGAGAAGAACATCGTTTCTAGACCAAGTTCCAGTTTCTCCTACAACCGAACAAACCATGCTTGCGGTATCAACATGGATTATTCGACCAGCCCCCAAGAATGACTTGGATTCACTAGTACCCTCAGATTCTTGTCTAGCTCCACCAAGATAATTTGGGTCAGGGATTCTTGGAGGATTCCATTTAGGTCCAGCCATATCAATACCATACGATTTTGGTAACGTGAATCGTGCCTTCTATAATTCAGACGACGACTATAGGCGGAACAATAATAGATAAAGCTAGATGGGAGATTAAAGACCAATCTTTAATCCGGGAAGGACACGGAATATACTTAGAATTTCCAATATCCGACGAAAAATTAATATCTTATATTTCAAATTTGAAATCAACAGATTGCAATATTGATAAAGAAGAAAAGATATATACAGTAGTTTTAAATTGTTTAGTTAAAAACATAAAGCATATGTTAAACACTCAAAGTGGAAATATGGAAACTATGATAATAATCATTCCATCGAATAGGGTGGTCGAAAGCGTTATGCTCTATATTTTAGATCCGAAAAAATGCGACCCGAAATTCATCAAACTTGTTACAAATCTTTAGTTTTGTTTTCAAGGAAAAAGACTAAAATCTAAAATGGACCATTTTCTCCAATTTTAGGAACAAAAACGTCGCCAGTTGCTGCACTGAATTTGGTTGAATTTAAAAGATCTCCGACCATTGGAGGATTCCCAGTCGGTTGCACCTGTGGAGGGGTTGTTCCTGTATTTACGTTATTTTGTAAAATAACCATCTGAGTTTGAATAGAAGAAACGTTATTTTTTGCTTTATTAACAGCGTTGCGTGCAAAAGCAGAGCCTGGATTTGAAGCTAAAAGTTGATTTGCTCTATTAAGTTGAGACGTAGCTCCACTAAGCTGAGTTTGAGCATCTTTCAAAGCTTGTTTTGAAGGACTATCAGTAGTTACGTTAATTGATGATTTTGTTCCACTTCCTGTTATATCGCTCAATGATGAATTAAGCTTGATTTTTGCTTCAGACAAACTATTATTGAAATCTTGAAGACCCTTTTTAGTTAAACCAAAATTAAGGTTAACATCATTTTGTAAAATCTTTAAAGCTTCCGGGTCACCCTGAGAAGCTCGGGCAAAAATTGGGTTGGCAGAATCAGGGAAAATATTATTTGAACTACCTGATATAGGAGGAACATCATAAAATTCAATAGCTCGTAAATTCGGTTGCAATGCAGGAGCTTGTAATGGTCGTGGTGTTATAGACCTGGAAGGAGCAATGACTGGGGTAGTCCCACTGACATCACGCATTTCTCTCTTTGCATTTATTTCGTAATTTTTAGAAATAATATTATTAGTTAAATAATTATTTAAAGTTTCAAAAAATCCAGCCGAATCTTTAAAAACTTGAGGATTATTTCCTTGAATTATTTTAGACAATACGGATTGAGGGAATATAGAGAGCCAATTTGTTTTATTAAGAACGCAGTTACAATTGACAGTCGCTTCAGAAAGAGCCCCGAGATCTAATGTCGGGCTTAATTCTGCCAAAGTCAAGGCTTTACGAGTAGCATCGGCTTCAATAAAAACAAGTTTTCCTTTATTTTGTTTCATATTTTCGGTATAAGTTTGTTGACTTGTAATATTTACTTCATCAATAGTAGCTTTATCTCCGGTCCTTGAACCGGAAAAAGAAGCTCCGGTTTGAAAATCATCAGGTCTCATTCTATCAAAAGTTTCAGAAAGAAACTGAAGCACCGGTCCTTGAACACCAGCAGTCATATTCATCGAATCTTGAAGAAAACCACCAGTTTGGGAGAACTGAATACCAAGTTGATTTGCTATGAGACCACTCTTATCTTTAACTTGAACTTTCCCAAGATCTATATAAGCTCCACGTCCGTACCGAGAATGACCGATAACTTCAAATCCAAATTCATCGGATACTGGTCTTATCATTACATTAAGATCTGTAAGCGACTGAGGACTACCAGAACCTTTTTGTATAGAGGACAATTCTGTTTTAGTATCATCTAAATTTTGACTTGCTATTGTAACGGTTTTTTGAGCAGCTTCAAGAGCTTGGCTGGATTCTGAGTTAGGCTCCTTAGATAGTTTTTCTTGAGCAGCTTTAAGAACTTCGTTAGCTGCAACGAAAGCGTCTTGTGCTGTTTTTAGTTTTGCAATAGTGATTGAAATTTGTTCATCTATTGCCTGTTGTTTATTTTTTACATCTTGTTCAGAACCACTATCAACGGTTCCTTTAGGAGGAATCGTTCCCGGCCCCCATTTGATGGAATTTGTCGGAATTATCGTAATTTCTTTAAAATCTCCTTTTGTATCCCAAGCATAATCATAAGCCCCAGCATTACTTATGGCAGCTTCATACCTGTGTGATCGAAGACGATTTATAACTTCTTGTTTTCTTGCCAGTTGAGTTATAGTTAAATTATCTTTGATCATATTATCATGATCATATTTTTGATTCATTGCTGTTTTTGTGGCTTTTTCTGCTCCTTGATGAGACGAAGAATAACCTGCTTGAGTTTGAACGTTGGTAAGCAGCTGGCCGTCTAACGCAGCACGAAAAACCATTACCGCATTAGGAAAACCTAAAATTTTTCCTGTCTTAGGATTACGAATGATTGCTCCTTCACTAAATTGAGCTTTTTGAGGGTCAGGGTCATTTACGATGCCCGAAGAATTTCCTGCATTATCGGGAAATTCTACAATATAAGTATCAACAGTTGTTTGTCTAACTTTTCCATCAACCGCTTCTTGTTCTAAAACACCGGTTCCAGCTGACCTTGTGATTTTTCCTATGTTCTTCGGAGCTATGAACTTACTTCTTTTAGCTGTAAGAGTAAGAGTGGTCGTGGCTTGCCCACCTATTGAAAAGTTATGGGAAACCGCTTGAACATAGAAAAAGGAGTCATACTTCGGGATCCAAACAGGAAAACCCATACGGATTTCCGGTCGCATTGGGATAGTTACAGTCCCATTTTGACGTTTTGCGTTTGTACGGTCTAAGAAATCGAGTAAGAAAAAATATAATTTTTTAGCATTAGCGGCCCATTCAACTTGTTTATCAAGCCTTCTCCAACCATAACGACGAAGTAAATGGTAGTCAATGGCACCAGTTCTTTGAGTAGTGATTTCATCACTAGCTCCAACGTCCATTAGTCCACCAAAAGCATTTCCACTCGACGTTATGTGAGTATAAACTTCAGCTTCAGAATCAGTTATACTATCCTCCATTATTTCAAAATCATTGATCCAAGAAACAGGTTTATTCGGGATAACGTTTAAATTATAAAATGGAGGTTTAAAAATGATATCTCCTGTTGTATCACAATAAAATTCAAACCCGACTTGATCTCGAGCATCAGTTGCTATCGATAATTTACTTCTTTGTTCTGCTTCAAACAAAACGAAATCCGGAGCTTTACTTAAATCAAATTTAGCTACTGCCACTTCGCTTGGTTGAGTCTTAAACATTTCAGTAGCTTTATTGAAATGAAGGATATCAGACTCTTGTTCAAATATTTTTTGTGATACATCATACGGAGAAACTTGAGACGGATCAGAAGTAAAGGTGTAGGCTTTCCCTGAAGTTCCATACACAACTAAATTATTCCATATATTGGCAAATTTTAATTGCCAGTAGGCCATTATGTCTTTTCCGTAGCCAGCGAGAACCGCTCCTTCAGGTCCTTGTTCTGGTAAAAACTGTTGAAAAGACCCGGTTTGATGGGAAAAATCTCCCATCGCATCACGAGCTAAGGCAATTATGACAGTTGTTGGATTTGCTCCAGCAAACTGATTCCCCCAAAATGATATTTGGCCAGTAGAACTACCAAAAGGGTTCATCCAAGCTGCGTTTATATTTACCTGTGTTAATTCCCACCAACGAAGTATGTCTTTACAAGAAATAGATACAGTTGTTACTCCATTGCTCCACGATTTTGTAACAGTAGAAACTAAACCCCAAAAAATTCTGTAATACTGAGGGAAACCGCCGATCGTATAATAACCTTTCGCATAAATCTCAACTTCCATCATTGGAATGATGAGAAGTTGATCGTCTACATAAAAATTATTTATGTCAGTATCAGGAATAGAAAGATTGAAACTGGCACTTCCAGGAGGAGAATCAACCGAAGCTTCAGTTGAAACACCTGTTAAATATTGATTTATATTGATTTCACGACGACACTCACCACACCCAATAACTGTAGTTTCTCCTTGAATAGAAACAAATGCGTCAGGAGCTAGCGTCACGAATGGACGAGCATTGGGAATGAAATTACCACGAAATGCAGAAACTCTAGGCATTTTTATAAACCTGAGATTGGTTGTCCAGTTTCAGAATCAACAACTTGTCCATTTGGCAAAGTTATAACACCAGAAGCCAAACTTCGTGGGTTTACCGATTTCGCAACTGTTGGCGATCCACCAGAAGTTGATGGGGGGAGTAAAACTGTTTTACCTGGGACATCAGAATGAACTTCAGCTTGAACTTGTTCAGTTGAAGTAGGAAGTTCTTGAGAATCTTCAGGAGGAACTCGAACAAAATCTGGAGTTAAGTCAACGTTAGATACTTTGGGAGGACGTTGAGAGATAGAACTAATAACACTAGGGATGCTTCCAGATCCATCATCAGATAAAACTGGAAAATCATAACGAACAGTAAATTTAAATGAATATTCTAGATTAAAAGGTTTATCTCCGCTGTCTGTTACTTCAAAATTATCGAAAGATCCTATATACATATGTTGATCATAATATATGTAAAGACTCATCGGAACAGTTGGTATACCTTGATTATAACTGGAACTCTCAGCTCCTGTGAAAGATAAACCATTATTTCTATAAGTAAGAACCAACGACATTAAATTTTGATAACTTAAACTGAATATTCTATTGTGGTGGTTAAGACCTCCATTTCCATTCGAAGGATTGACGACATATTGAGCTGCTGTAACTCCACTACTCGAAATCGATAACGGTCTTTCTAACCAAAGATGAGCAATATTTCTCTGCCTACCTTTATTCCCGTCATCTACTGATTTCTCATAAGTTCTGTTAAATTCTTTCGGGTTTATGAGAAGAATTAAAGGTGGCATGTCGCGGTATAATTTAAGTTGCTCTCTAAGAGCTCTAACCTGTGCGTCTACTACAGGCTTTCTTTTTTCTGAAGCTACTAAATTTCTTCCAAAATTAATGTTCGGATCTGTATCATTTTCAACAGTCAAACCGCCAGAAAAACTTGCTATAACATTTTCAACAACCGGCTCTTTGCCTGCTGTTGTATTCGGATTCCCTGTAGGAGCTTTTGGGTCTCCGACAGGAAGATTTCCAAATAAATTTTGATATGCTCCTAACTTCTCTTTCAATCTTCTTATATATTTTGCATTTATTTTAGGATCATGATAAGACCCAGGGGGATAACCGGGCATGATAGCCGCGTTATATTCTTCTGGAGTTTTAGCTGTAGCTACTCCAGGCCATTTGTTTAAAACTCTTTTAATAAAGAAATCGGTGCCTTCATTAATATTAGAAAAACCTTGATTATATATGGGTTCCCAACAACTATGTTGTTTTCCGGCGTCGCCACACTCAACATCCCCATTAGCTCCTCTGCATTTACCGCTGGTGCTTACGTAAGCACCAGCGGTAATGAAATACTTTCCAGCTTTAGGAGGAGTAGGAGGAGTTCCTATATTACCATTTAAAGGTGGTTGTGTTTGCCCGAAAGGACCTGAACCACACGGGTTATTTAATTTCCCTTGTTTTGTAGAAGCAAGAAGTTCTCCTATATTGTAATTAGGAACTAAAAATCGAGCCGGGCCCCTTTTATTCTTAGGAGTAAATCCTGTTTCGCACCCGACTTGAGACCACATTAAAGCTAAAGTTTCTTCACTAGGTTCTTGTGGCGGATCTGTCATTTTTTTATATGATTCATATAGAGCTTGTCTCATATCAGCTGCAGTAACAGTTTTATGTGCTTTTGTGATTTCTTCAGGAGGACCTAAAGTTAGTTTATTGGTTCCAATTTTGGTTGGATTGGAAACCGGAACCGGGGGTGGGGTAGTTAAAGACGGAGACGCGGGAGTGGTAGGAGGATTTTGTGGAGGAGTGGGAACTACAATCGATTCAGCTTTTTCTGTGGGTATGAAATTCAATAAATTCAAATCAGGAGGAAGAAATCCAATTATAAATGGTTTTGACGGTGTTTTTGCTCCTGATATTGAACCGAACAGTTCTGAATTATCAGAGGTGTAATTCAAATTCGTTTGACTATCGACTTGAGAAAGTTGTGGAATTATTGATTCCATAGCTTTCTGAAGTTTAGCAAAAATACCGGAAGTTGCCATTAGATTGGTTGTCCAGTTTCGGAGTCAACAACTTGTCCATTTGGCAAAGTTATAACACCAGAAGCCAAACTTCGTGGATTGGCAGATGGAGCAGGACTTCCGCCAGGAGCTCCTCCACCACCTCCAGACGTGGAAGATCCGTTAGGGGAAACCGGTTTTGATGCAGGTGTTTCTACAGCAGCAATCTGTCCTCCTCCAGTTTGTGCATTCCCCCCACCACCGGATGTAGCTTGTTTTACATCTCTTTCTGTCTGTGTAGTTTGGCTCTGAGCTTTAGCAATTGGCCTCGGAATTTTATCAATGGGAACGTTTGTACTGGAGGCCTTATTGAGAATGCTTGAAGATGGGAATTTATAAATAACTTTTTCTATTTTGAATTCCCAACTTAAATTCATAGTAAACGGCATTTCATCAGTTTCTGAAACAGTAAAAGTAGTAAAATATCCTTGAAATACACCCCTGTCATAAGTCATTAAAACCTGTCCGCGTAAAACAGGTTTTCCGGAACCATCATAAACATTTCCATTGTTATGGAATAAATCAAGTAGATCCTGATAACGTTCCCAAGCTATTGTTTTCTTAGCGTCTGGAGACGATTGGTCTGGGGACGAAAGACCGTCACTTCCTCTAACAAGACCATCAGGCCCTAAAAATGCACCAGTAGAATGATTGGCTGAAACTGAATCCAACTCATCAGGCCACATAAATTCAACAAATCCTCCGTAAGTCATGACTACATTTTTGCTTTTAGTCATACTTTCTGTAATGCTAGCCGGATTCGTATGCAAAGCTAGAAGATTATTAAATAATGGGTGTCCATTAGGACTATTGATCTGAAACAAAAACGGACGACCACGTTTTTGAGACCAAAGCCCAAACTCGTCCTTCTTAGGATTTGGATTATATGGGATCGTTACGTTTGCCATAACTTACTCAATGGGTGTGTTTCCTATGATATTCATCCATAGCAAAAAGTGTGGCGCGTTTCAATTGACTTTCATCCAAACTCGTTCCATTAATATTTATGGTGACATTCATGGGACCACCGCCGCCGGTAGTCCCTCCACTTCCACCTGGGGGGATAACACGTTCTCCTTGATGAAGATTATATAACCCAGTTTGATCTATATCACCTCCTGATTGAAAACTTCCTAATACATTATCTGATTTCCATTTTTCTAATTCTGCAGAACTAAGTTTACTAAAATCAGATAAAGTTCCACCGCTTGCTTGAATACTAGACCCGCTGGTGGCGAGAGATTGTTTGTACGAGGAGTTAGTCTCCATTTTTGCTTGGATCACAGCGAATTCAAGTAAAGCCGTTCTAAAAGAGTCTAAAGTTGCTGACTTTAGTGTGTTTTTAAATTCGTTCCCATTTAAAGCATCTGCAAACGCGTTTTCTTCAGTTTTTGCGAGTTTAGTTTTTACCCAATTAGCTCCATCTTCTGACACTGCTTCCTTGTCCGCTAAAGAACCAAAGATCAGTTTTCCCACACTAGTTAAGGAATCACCTAACACATCGGATTGATCTGAAATAGCTTTGACAGTAGGACTGGCAGCAGCTGCCGCGCTGACAGGACTAGCAGGACTAGCAGCCGCCGCGACGCTGGCAGGACTAGCAGCAGCCGCCCGCCCGCCCTCCGCCCGCGCCGCCACCGCGACGATTTTATCTGAAGCTCCACTTGCAGCATCTTCAAATTTTTCAGCCATAGATTCCCCTCCAGACTCCATAGCTTTTCGTCTTTCGTTTAGATTACTAACCCTGTCTTCCCCTTCTTTAGAAGGCATTTGATCTGGAGTAAAATGTGTATCTTTAAGTTTTGCACTTCTTTCATATTTTCTTGATTCACTAGCAGCTTTAGATATGCCAGTTAAATTACCGGCGGCATCTTTCTTGGTAGCGAGATTTTGAGAAAATTGCATTAAATTTTTGCTCAGAGCTTCGGGAGATAAATCATTCGTAAATTGATGAATAGATCCTTCCAAATTATAAATCATACTTGCCATTTTGTCTTTATTACCTGAAGAGGCAGCGTCTTCAAACTGTTTCTGTGCTGTAGCTAAATTAGCTTCTTTAGCACTATCAGTAAGACCGAATGCTCCTCCATTTTGTTTCACCAAACTAGCAAAAGCTTCACCCATGTTTTTTGCAGAATCAGGATTTATATCGACTGCATTAGACCTTAAAAATGATTTTGCTAAGTCTTCTTTTGTTTTCCCTGCCGAAACAGCTTTTGTTATAGCTTCTGAAGATAACTGAAACTGCGCTACCAATTCTGGACTTCCACCATAGTCACTTTGAAGTTTAGACGACATACTATTAATAGATTTTATTGTAGCTTTTTGATCTTGACCACCAATAGTCCAATTCCATATCGCATCTAAAGAGCCGAAAATTTTAAAAACAACGTCGTATATTTTTTCAAGCAAATAACCGATATAATTTTCAATTCTATCACCGATAGATAATGTGGCGTTAGTAGATGCAACAGCGTGATCTTCCATAGTTTGTGCGGATTCTTTATCCTTATTAGAATCTTCCATTGATTTTTTTATCTGTGTCTGGCTTGCTCCAGCCATTTCTTTTAAAGTTACTAAAGAAGGGTCTTTGCTCGTTCCATCCGGGTTCTTTAAATCCTTAGCTATTAATTTACGAAGAGCAGCGTCTGAAGTTTTGCTACCAGTTGTTCCATATTTACTGAGACTCGTTTGATACATGCTAATATTTCTTAAGTATTCATTCATTAATTTTAATTTACTGTCATCCATCCCCGGCATTTTTCTTGCAATTGCTTCTCCTATTCCAGTTATTTCACCCGTCTCAGAAAAAGCTTTACCTGTTTTATCTAAATTTTTTATTTCTTCAACAAAAGAATCAAGTTGTACAGACATACCACCAGATTTCATAGCTGAGGCCATTCGAGTTTTATCCCCAGATTTCAAATCTTGAGAACTTGAAAATAACTGACTCATATCACCTATTTGAGCTGCAGTAACTTTATTGCTAGCTCTAGCTTGTATCATAACATCTTGAAATTTTTTAAGATCGTTGGATTTAAAGGCATCCCTTAAATCGTCCCCAAGACCTACCTCTTTAAGACCATCAGCCATTGAGTCAATTTTTGACTCAAAATCAGCCGACAGCATGCTGCCCATTTTTTCTTCTCCGACAATTAACATGGTTCTAATTCGACTATCAAAATCTTGGTCACCAAATCCTTTGCCGAAAGATTCCATGAATTTTTGGACATGTTTAGGATCCATAGTAGAAGAAAGCATTTTTATTGTTCCTGTTAATTCTTCTAATCTATTTTGATAGAGCTCAACATCTGGTATGACAGCACTAAATATGCCCATAAATTTGCTCATGGGCATATTAGCTGTTCTAGCAGCTTGAACAACGTTGCTCATGAGTTCTTGAGTTTGTCCAGCTCCATATCCCATTTCACTTGTAAATTTGCCCATAGTTGCGGCTACATCTTTAGCCTCCATACCAAGGGCTTTTCCATAGATCGTAGCATTTTTAGCAAAAGTTGCAGCCCCAACGTCAAGATCTCCGCCTCCTAAATTTGCGAGTTGGTCTCTCGTTTTCATTAAAGAACCGGTCGCATTTTTCGAATATTCACTGATTATTTCTAAAGTTTGTTTTGAATTTACTCCAAGAGGTAAAAGAGACTTGGCAGCATTGATGGAAGCACCTCTAATATCATCAACCGCCCCCATATAGTCTTTAGCAGAAGAAGTAAAATCCTGAGCAAACCCTTGACCGTCCATTAGTGTTTTATTTAAACCAGTCATATGGTCTGAAGCTGCAGATATTAATTTGAATACGGCACTTATTCCGGCAAACGCTCCAGTAAGCGCTCCCATAGCAACAGTAATTTTCCCAAGAATATTCGGTAGAAAACTTAAACCTTTCCCCGCTTCCATCTGTCCAAGACCTTTACGGGATATCCCGCCAGCTATACCTCTACCAGCAGCCGAAACAGCCCCTCCAATTCCTTTTCTTCCCGATTTTAAATTCTCAAAAAAGTCTTTAGCAGCTTCCCCGGGCTTGACTTTATGGAATTTTTCAAACCCTTCTCTCATATTCTTTTGAGCTTCTGTTGTTTTATATATTTCTTTCCCATAAGCTTTTTGGTCTGCGAGTTGTTTTTTAATTTGAGAGTTTAAGCCACCAATTGATTTTATGACTTCATTTAATTTAGATTGAGCTTCCGCCTGTATCCCTGTATCTCCTTTTTTACCAGCTGAAGCCGCGATTTGCGATAAAGCCTCGGCGTCGGATTTAGCATCCTTTAATTGGTCAGAAAGATTTTTCAATCCTTCAACACTCTTCTTAGCTTCACTAGATAGTTTTCCAGTGAATTTCCCCATGACAGTGCTTAAATTATCTATTTCATCAATATGGACCTGGGAAAATTTAGAAGCTTGTTTCCAACCCTGGGATACTTTATTTGCTTCTTTATATAGGTGTTTTAGCTTTTTAACTGCTTCGTCTACGCCTTTGGCCCCGATATCAATTGTAGTATCAAATGAGGTTTTATTAGCCATTATGATTCCTTACCCTGTTGGGTCTCATCATAGCTTTCATTATTTCCCTCCATGGCTGGAATCATATTCCTACCCTTTTCTATACTTTCTAATCGAAGAGCTTGGATCCTAGCCAAATAGGCATCAGCTTCCAATTTCCCACCTAAAATTCTAGATCCAGGTTCTCTAAACTGTGGGGTTTGAGCATACAAAGACCTATGGTAGTCATGGATAGCTTGGGATCTTTCTTGGACTTTCCTTTGTTGAGATTCAACTACTAAATCATGATGATCTTTTTCGCCGGAAAGAGCAGCGGACAATTGATCTGCCAAATCTTCAACAGAATCTGCCCGAAAACGTTTTTCAACAACAACACGACGTCCATCGGGAAGAACTGTGATTTGAGGGGCATCTTTTTGTCCTTCTGTCTTATTTAAATAATTGTAAAGGACTTTTATTTTAAGATCGTCGAGTTCTTGTCTTTCCCGCTCTAAACGGGTTTTATCCCGCTCGTCTATGCTCCTGACGCCTTTTCCAGCAAAGCAAGAACCTATAAATTTAGCATTTCCCCAATCCCGTTCAATTTGATCTCGACGATCAATTATTTTATTCATCGCTACCCAAGCGGATTGGCAATGACTAATCCCTATTTCATCCGTTCCAGGTATGCCTGTGACTGATTGAGAATTTATTGCAAGATTCGAGTACTGCATCCATTTGAATCTAGAGCGATTTTCATGGACATAAACTTCAGTTAAAGGATAAAGTCTGGAAGCTTTAGAATTTAATGAAGCTAGATTATTAATTATTTTCTGTTGAAGATTTGTAGGTATTCTACTAATAAGTTTCATCAATTTTCTGAAATGACGGGGACGATCATGGAGAAAATTTTCCCCGTCAATCATAAAAACAGAGTGAGCTATGAAAGCCGTTCGAAACCGGTCTTTCGCCTCCGGAACAGAACTCCGGAAAGGTTTCATGAATTCTATATTTCGAATTTCCGTATGATTTAATGTTTTAAATATGAAAGTTTCTTTTAAAATTGAAGCTGAACTAGATAAAAATCCAGTAAAAAGATAGTTTTCTAACTCTTCCCAGACTTCCTCATTTACTTTCTTAAAGGCCTCTGGTACTTCTATCCGAATCTTATGATTCGACTCTTCTGCCGGAGGGGTTTCCTCAGCAGACATTTCGTCCATCTAATCCTCCTTTCAAATCCCCGGTGGATTGAATCTTGGATTTTTAGCGAATCTAACAGGGTCTATTATAACTGGATCTGTATTTGGTATGGAAGAAGGTTTGTCCAATATTTCATTTATGTTTGAGGGATTAGCTATGTGAGGAATAACCCCTGCTGGGACATTGATTTTCCCGAGACCTTCTATTTCTGCAAATTCTGAAGCTCTCTGGAGTATACTAGGATTTATATTAGATGGAACTGATTGGGTTCTAGATGGCTGGACGAAAACAGGTTCTGGAGCAACCTCTTCTCGGGCCGAAACGGGCCTTCGGACGGTCTTAAACGGGTCGAACGGGGGAGAGGCAGATTCAACCTTCTCCTGCTCCCTTGAGGCTTCCTCTTGTTCTTTCTCTTCCGCCTCCTCTATTTCTTCAGGAGAAACAGTTAGTTCTTTAGCCTCAACTAAAGGTGCCATACCTAGTTGCAATCGAATTTCGGTTGTTCGACTTTCAAGCTCAATCAGCTCTTCTCGAGGATCTTTAGAGTTTTCAAATTTAACTTCTTTAAGATTTTCTTTTTCATATGATGACATGACGTCAGAAAACACCCGGAAAGCGTCATCCATGAATTGAGCACCCCAAGCCCCCATTTTTATATATAAATATTTATCTTTAGTTACTTTAATTGATTTATCAGTTTTCGAATCATAAATTGGACCGAAAACCTTGTATTCTCTTAAATCAATATCATCAATTCCAACTATTGCGAAAGCTAAAGTAACTCTTTTAACTTCCGAGAGAACATGTATACCTAAAGTTTCATCAGACATGATCTCATTTATACGCATATTTTCAGTTTGAGAAGGAGAAATAAACCATATGATTCTTCCACCTATGGATCTTTTCCAAATTTGGTCATGACCAATATTTGAAAGTTTTGCGTCGAGTTCTTGTAATATATCTGAATCCATGAATTACACTACCAGATCAAGGACCCAACGTTTCTTCCCGAGATCCCAAATTCTAGAATATCCTTGGGCTTCTCGAAGTTGGTACTCAGTGAATCCTGAAATTTTTTCTTTTCCTTTTTTCCTAAGTCCTGATTTATGAAATCTTTTGCCATTTTTTACCCAATAATAATCTTGAGAAAGATTTCCATCATATTTAAATCCTATTTTTTCATAAACTTTCCCGGAAAATAATCTATTATCTGAAAAACTTACTATTGATTTCGGGGAATACTCAGAAATAAATTGTTTCAACAGTTTTGACCATATGCCATGAATCCTATACTCAGGATTTGAAGCCATTCTAATGAGTTCCCAAGGGTATTTTGAAGTTTGGCGGGTTGGTATCCCAAAAGAGATAGCTGACACTAATTCATTCTCAAAATAAACCCCATAGTGAATTTTTGCTTTACACTTACCAATATAATGATATTTTTCATAAAATCCATTAACTTCTGAACCAATCTTTCGAATTTCACACTGAGAAGGACGAAGTTTCTTTGAATTAGTTTTAATTAATTTATTTTTGAGCAAATTTTCAACTTTAGATTTATTGAGTAACCATTCATCTTCAAATATTGAAACAAACTCATATCTTTTAGATATTGCTAATTCATATTTTTCTAAATCACGACGTTTAGATTCAGGGTTACTATGCCATTTAAGACCATTATACTCAATCAAAAAATTTTTAGACGGGACAAAAATATCATACTTTAAGGCGCTAATTTTAAATTCTAAAGATACACAAAGATTAAGAGATTCCAAAAATTTAGCGATATTTCTTTGCGCTGAACTTATATGATTAGAAACACATCCGCAAGTTAAAGATGACCCTTTAACTATATTACCCCAAATCGGAAAATATACTGAATTACAAGCTCCACATAAAGCTTGAAAAGGCTTATCATATCCATATATTAATTCTAATGGGGTTATCCACCCTAAAGGGACTGTATATATTTGAATCGGGGTTTTGAGAGAACGAAGGTTTTCTTTATTTTCTTCATACCAGTCTGTTGCTCGAGAACGACAAAAATTGCATCGAACAATTTTTCCATTTGTAACTGAATAAACATCAGAAGTTGTAACTCCTCCACATTTACACGCCCATTCAACTTTTTTATTTGATCCAGGAGAAATATTAATTGGAGTTTTCATTCTTAAATAACCAAATTCGGCTTTCTCCCAATAGTTAGAAAAAAGAACACTGCATGAGCCACAGGATTTTGTGTTTCCTGACGTAACTGTTTTAACTGATTTAAGAGCTACTTTTCCACAATCACACGCCCATTCGACTATCTTATTTGACCCAGGATGAAAATCACCAGGTTTAATCATAATCAATTTTCCATACTTAATTCCCTCAAAGTCTTTATTTGTTAATTTATTACAACTTCCACAGGTTTTAACATGACCTCTGATAACATCATAGAATTTAATGAATTTCTTTTTTCCACAATCACAAATCCAAGATACTTTAGAACCAGAACCTCTTTGAGTATCTAAAGGAAACTCAATGGAAAGTTTTCCATACTTAATTTTTCTTAATTCATCAGCACTTAAAACATCACATTTTCCACATGTTTTAGTGTTTCCAGTTGTAACACTATAAACTCCAATTTTTGATTCATTTCCACAACTACAGATCCAAACAACTTTTTTATGAGAAAATTCTTCAACATATATGGGAGACTTCATATGAAGTCTCCCATATATGGTATTTTTCCAATGATCTGAAGATATAATTGTCATCAAAAACGCAAAAAGAATAAAAACTTAAGTCTTCTTGTAGAACAGTACACTCCAAAAACATTTTCGGGAGCTACCAAACGTTTGGTAGCTCCCGAAAAGCTCAAAAATTTTCTAGATTGTCTGACTATCCACCAAAAAGCCTAGAGCCTGACCCGGGCTTGGTGATGGGGTTGTTACCAGCCTCAAGGAGGTCACCGTATTCGTCAGGGCTTCCAGCAGATCCAGGCTGAGCATATGTGCTAGCGCCATCAGTGACGTCTGTACACTTACCGGCTGCGTCTTCCATAACTATAGCCGAGTCTGACGGGAAACTCACGCTATAACTCTCAAGCCAGCAAGCTTCGAAGAATGTGATTAGGGCTAGATTGACGTTATCAACAACCGTAACGCCTTTACCCTGAACACCAGGAGAAATGGCACCAATATCTTTGTTGGTCACGAGCTCACTGAAAACAAGCTCGGAACGAAGATCGAAAGGCCATTTGTGCTGGCGAAGTGAACGAACTAAACCGTCAACTCCTCCCCGATAGCCGAGTTCTTGCACGATACTGGCAGTATAGAGCAAAGTCCGGTTCAGAGTAATAGACATAGGCTCAGTCACGCCTGGGACAAGTTCTTGAATCTTGTCTCCGAACCCGACACCTCTGACTGGATCTATTGCCCGAGATTCACTGTAATCAAATGTAGAAAGAACTCCGATTTGTTTATCAGTCGGAGAACCATTAGTATACGGTCTAGAATATACTCGGTTTTTTTGACTTATCGCAACGCGCGTATTTGGGCTAGAGCCTCTGCGATAGATGTAGCTTTCCGCTGTATCTCTTGCCATCTTAACTTAAATAAGACAATAAAAATTCAATTAATGAACTCACGAAATGGCTCTCCGAAGCCATTTCGTGAGTTCATTAATCCTTGTCATATAAACAATCATGACAAAACAAAACAATTTTAACTAATTATAAATTAAAATTGTTTTGTTTTGTCATGATTGTTTAAGGTATTAGGATATGATATAATCATTATATTAGGATGAGGAATGAAGAAGAAAAAAAGAGAAGAAAAGAAAAGAACTTAATTCTAGATAAAGAATATGAAGAGTATTATTTAAAGAATCAAACAATAATAAACATTTGTAAAAAATGTAAAAATCAAAAACCACTATCTAGATTCATATCGAATCGCAATTTTAAAAATATATGTAAAATTTGCCATGGTAAAAAAATAAAATCTTGGAGGAATGAAAATCCAGAAATAGAAAAAAATATAAGAAAAAAATATTTTAAAAGATCCGCTGAGTATATAAAATCTTTCAAAGAAAATAAATCTTGTTCATTTTGTATGATACCCTATCCTCCACATGTTCTTGATTTCCATCATATTGAAGAAAAAATCTCATCGATATCAAAACTTTATGGTAAAAAACAAGAAAAAGTTGATGCAGAAATAAAAAAATGTATCCTTTTGTGTGCAAATTGTCATAGAAATGAAACTCATGATAACGAACATACGATTCCAACCTTAAAAAATAGAAATTTTTTCCCAAAAATAATGGACATAGGAATAACAGAAGGATGTGAAACAAAAAAATGTATGAAATGTGAAATTTTAAAAAATACTGAAAATTTCACATTGTTGAAAACAAGAAAAACCCATTCATACTGTAAAAAATGTATGAGAAAAGTAAACCACGAAGCCAACCAAAAAAGAACTGATAAGAGGCTTGCTCGAAAAAACATAATATCAATTAAAGATAACCAGAAATGTGCAGATTGTAAACACGTTTTTAGGTATTGGACGCTTGATTTCGATCATATAAAAGGGGAGAAAATTGGGAATATAAATATTCTTCATAATGGAAGTGTGGAGAAAGTTTTAGAAGAAACTTCTAAATGTGAACTTGTTTGTGTTAATTGTCATAGAATAAGAACATTTTTGAAAAAAAACCATTTAGGACAGCAAGAAGTCGGACAGCAAGAAGTACTTGAATCTTTAAAATCACTTGGGATGAATATTTCTTTAAATCATAAAATAAACGGTTGTGTATATGATATTTATTTACCAGACTCAAATTTATTAATTGAATTTTATGGTTTTAAATATCATAGTTTAACTCATTCAAGAAAACGAGACTTAATAAAATACAAATCAGCAATTTCTTCGAATTTTCAGTATCTAGCAATTTTTGAAGATGAATGGAAAAATAAAAAGGATTTTGTTATTAGTTTAATATTGAATAAAATAAATTTTAAAAAACCAAGTTTTAATTTAAGACCAAAACAATGTGAAATAAAATTAATAAACTTTAAAGAAGCTGATGAGTTCTACAACACAAATCATTATATAGGAGCTTGCAAACCTAGGATAAGTTATGGAGTTTTCTTTGAAAACAAATTAATTTCATGTTCTTCATTTAAACACCCGACAAGACAGTCTTCCCATGATTGGGAACTGGTCCGTATGGTTGCAGATCCTGAATATAGAGTTCATGGGATCTGGTCTAAAATTTTGAAACAATTTATTTCAGAGTACTCTCCTAAGTCTATAGTTTCTTTTTCTGATAATCGTCTTTTTGAAGGTAACGTTTATTCAAAAATAGGGTTTAAACATGACGGGGAAATCCCTCCTGATTATTATTGGATAAAAGAAAATAAGAGGTTTCATAAATCCGGTTTAAGAAAAAAGAAACTAGAAAAAGAAACAAATTTAACTGAGTATCAGCTCAGAGAAGCTCAGGGATTTATTAGAATTTGGGATTTGGGGAAAAAACGTTGGGTATTAGAGAATAGATATTAATTCATCCCAGGTAGTAGTGGGACCAAAATTCGAAGCTTGTTCCAGGATCCATAAAGCCTGATCCGGAGCCAATTCCGTAGTATTCTCCTGTAACGTCGCCTCATCGTCTTGCTCTACGTAAGTTCCCTTTATGATTTTTCCGTCACTTCTAGTTAATGATATATTATCGCCGTTTATTTCAACAGAAACATCTAAGGATGCTATTCTAAAAGCTATCCTATTCATATAACCGTTCCATTTGGGATCATATCTAATGTATCAAGTAATCCATAAAGAGCATTCTTAAAATCGGCATAGTGTGAAATATCGGAAGTTACTTTTGACATCATTGCACTGAATAATGCATTGGAACCGCCTGTAGATGAATCAATTTTTGTTTGTTTTTGTTCTACAGGGAAAAACACAGAACTCTCCATATATCCAATTGACCAAGAAACTTCTATTGAAATACCAGTCGGATTGTTGAGTGGCATAGTTAAAATAACATTATCAATAGTTACATGATCAATAGTTCGAGTTGATGTAACATCAACCCAAGCATTATTTATGCGAAGCGTTTGAGTAATACTTTTAGTCTCAGGTGTCGTGATAACATATGGCATTATTCACTCCCATCCAAAATCGAAATGAATAACGTGCGTGATGACTCCGCTTGTTCCAACAGTCCCAACATATTTTTTGGCTGTCGCAATAAATTCACCAGGATTCACATAAATAGGCTCAATGAAATTCGCATCAATAGTTTCCATTGTAGTATTTACAGCTTGATTTGCGACTATGGACTGGACACCAATTGCAATACGCCTTGGCGCTTTTGTAGTACCAGTTGCAAAGCTTGCACTTTCTGCTGTAGCCAAAGAAACTGCTGTATGACCAAAATTCAAAGTCCATATGGCATTTGATGGACCACCCGCTAAAACTGTTGAAACGAATGACTTGATACGAACCCCGTGAACACGGAGTCTTCGACCTTGGACGGTTGTGCTTCCAGCTGGAACCTGAAATGAACTGATGATCCCATCAACAGTTAGTGCAAGAGAAAACGTCTCCAAGAAGTTCCCGCCAAGACCGGCTCCAAGAGCAGCCGTAGTATTGGTTGGGACTGCAGCTGCTGGGTTTGTGTTGTTTGTGTACTGACCAAGTGTACCTACAGTATTTCCAGATAAACCTTGATAAGAACCAAAAACACGGTTACCCACCGCGCCCAAATTTTCCGCAACAGCCGGACCACGGAAACCAACCCGATAATCCCAAAGTCTTGCTTGAAGACCAGCTCCAGCTCCACCAGCAGAAATAGCATATCGAACTGAGAACGGAACGGCTGCGGAACGGAACGGTTGCGATTGAGCAACAGGATTTATAATAGAGCCAGCTAAAACATCGTTGATCCAAAAAGTAGTGATCATATTTGAAATTTGTATTGAATAACGATTAACGGAATCATTGGCATAAACAAATGTTCCCGTTCCTCCAGAAAGAGGAAAAACGGAAGTCGTAGTTTCTATTCCGTTATTGTTGACAATTCCTTGAAGTCCTCCGCTGTCTAAACGAAAATAAACACCATCAAGTGGAGCGAATGGGTTTGCGGCACCACGTTGAAATAGTCCAAAATCGAAAGTGACGTTTGATACAGGCTGTGCGTTAAATGAAACGCTCATTTCACAGAATAATGGGGCTGTTCCAACGAATAAAAACTGCGCTTGTGTACCGAACGTGCATCCTGTTGATGCGGTCGTAATAGCGCCGGAATTTAAAAGTAAACCGTTAGCACTGACTGTAGCAGTAAGAGTTGTGAATGCGAAGAAATGCTTACCGGTATTTTGTGCTGCATAGTTAAATAATTCAACATCAAGAAGCTGATCTTGACCAACACGAAGCCTATGATCAGTGTCAGCTTCAGGAGAAATATTATATCGAGTACCGGTCATGGCTCCGGTATCAAGACTAGTAGTGACTAGACCAAATCCAGCTTGAGATTCCGTACTCGGTTGATGAACTTCAAGCTGGAAATTACTATTTACGTTAACTTTCCCGACTTGATCATTACCAGTTTCAATAACAGCCATGTTCTTTTCCTTATCTACTTATGGTATATTGAACTACACGTTTTCCAGCGACAGATCCAGTTGTGCAAATAGCGTATAAAATAAAACTTCCATTTCCAGGATTAGCAGTAAATTGTATATGGTCCCATTGAGAATCACCGTCCGCTCTTCCAGTAGCAGTTTTCCCACTCAAAGTCGGGATGATTTTTGCTGAAGTGGTTGAAATATCGTCTGTTATTGTAAATAAAGCATCTGGTTTTGGGATGGTTCCAAAGTCGATTTCAATTTCCTTCACATATGGTGAAAATGTTACTCTATCAGCAATTATATTGCCTACCACACCGCCGCCCGTAGTAACTCTTGCTATGAAAATATTTTGATCATATGTCGGATATTCTACAGTGCTAATCTGCAATAACCCACCAGAATCTATTGATATGTAATTTGTTACGTTATCAGTTAAAGCAACAGATGCGATTCCAGCGTACGTACTATTCGTTCCATTTAAAATATATGAAAAAGAAGATATTGAAACGTTAAGTCCACTCACAGACAGAACTAAAGAGTATTGAGAATTGGAAGCTATAGCTTCCTGATCGATCTGAATCGTCGCCATTCATATATATAAAACAAAAGAAAGCTTAATACTTCTATATATTATATATAGAATTCTCTGAATATCATCAGTTAGTTTTATCTTTTTTTGGTTAAAAGTATCGAAATGATTTTTCTCAAATCACGAGAAATTAACTCTGGATTTGGATTTTTAGAAGCAAAAACCTCGGAAGATAATTTCTTTAAAGTGAAAGATAACTGGGTTGCTTCTTCCGACTCAGATTCTTCTTCAGGCTCAAGCCCGTCTTCGGACTCGGGTTCTGGCTCAGATTCTTCTGGCTCAGATTCTTCTGGCTCAGATTCTTCTGGCTCAGATTCTTCTGGCTCAGATTCTTCTGGCTCATCCGGCTCAGGTTCAGACTCTTGTTCTTCGGGTTCTTCCTCTGGTTCTTTTTCTTCAGATTCAGAACTCAAATCAAGTCTCTGCGCCCAAGATTGTCCATTGGGAGTTTCAAACACCACTGATTTATAACCATAAATAGTTAGTGTTCCGCTATATTCAGCTTCTCTTCGAACTTCAGGAGGAACTGGTTTAGCTTTCCAAGTCCCATCTTCATCAAGATGAAAGGCAACACCTGGAGAAAGCTTTGGATTTTGAGCTATTCGTGATGCTATGGAAGAAATTTTTTCTTCCATAGGATTTTCATCTAGAGGAGAAAATCTAGGTGTTCCATTATATTTCCGTTTTTTGGAAATTTCTTCAGTATTAGTAAGAAGTTTTTGTAAATCTGAAGATCCTTTTTTAATAAATTTGTCTGCTATAAATTGAATGAAATCTTTACATTCTTTGCGTTTACTTTTACATTCTATGCCAAAACCATCTTTACCCCAATTCATAACTTGACAACTATCGCCAAATTTTTGGCGTAGCACTTCATTTAATTCATCTTTTAAATTTCCATTTAAAAGATCCATAGTTTCTTGGATCTTCGAAGAATTTAAATCTGACCGAATAAAATATCTAATGATCTGTTTAGGTATTTCAGGTTTAGTATATGTCTTTGGTTTAGATATATCTTTTTTCCAACCTTTTGGATAAGAAAATCTTTTAGAAGCCCGTTTTAGAAACAACATATACCATCACGTAGGTTCTGAGTGATGACCTTTTCCGCGACGATCAAAATAGTATGTCTTATTGGCTGATTGATCACCATAGAGACCGTGGACGGCCTTCTCAATAGTCTCAAGAGGCTTGTCGAGATCTTCAACCGTATCAACTTCTGCAAAAACGCCAGCAACCTTCGTAACTATGTTAGCAATCTTAGGACGGAGTGCAGCGTTGGCGGGACGAGAAGCTGCGACAGCGGCGTTATTTAGACCTTCGAGGATTGAAAGAACTCGACGCCAATTGGAAGCGGGAACCATAGCCGCTGCTTTGAGGCGGGAGATCTGTTGACTTATAAAGTCAATATCGTTCTTCATAGAATCTTTAGGAAAACCCCCCGGTTGGGCGTCCGCAGCCTTGCTTCGGAGAAGCTCCGCGTTGGCCTGAAGGCCCTGAATGGTCCTTTGAACCGCATCATCCTGAGGGTCCATGCCCGCAAGACGGCCAGAAAGATCAACCAGACGGCTAACAACTTCGCTATGGTTCATTGGTTCTTCAGTCCTCTCTAGTTAAGTTTTATGAAGGGTCTATTGATTAGAGTTGTCTGACCCATCCCCATAAACGGCTTTTTTACCTATTGAGAAGTTCTTCAGTATTTGTTCAGCTGACCCTATGAGATCATCTGAACTAAATTGGATGGAATTATTCTGGCACCGACCAGCAGCCACTGATCGTATAACTACAGATTTTGCCAGATCTTTCATATATGCGCCGGTCAAACCATCAGTCATTCTAATAGCATTAGTCCATGCTTCATTAGTAATCGATTTATCTGGCTTTGCATGAAATTTCTTTAAAAATTCAGAAAGCATGCGAGCCCGGTCGTTTTCGTCGGGCAAAGGTATTTCTATTTTAACATCAAATCGCCCAGGGCGATTTATGAGAGCTTCGTCCATAGAATTAATATCATTGGTAGAAGCCATGACGACAACACCCATATTTTCTTGAACACCATCAAGACAGGCTAAGAATTCGTTTAGAACATGGCTCTCTTGACCATGTAAATCTCCTCGAGTTCGTCCAAATAAATCCATATCTTCAATAAAAATTATGCATGGAGCCAGAGTCCTAGCTGCCTGAAAAAGTGAAGTAACATCTTCCGGATAACTTATTGATTTTCCGGTGCACCAAATACAAGTAAATTTACCAACTGCTTCCATAGCAGTTGCACGGAAAATGGTAGTTTTTGCCATTCCTGGCGGAGATATTAGAATAATATTTCGGTTGGGGCACATACCTACACTTTGAAGCGCGTCTATATTTTCTAAAACTCCGACCGTATTATTATGGATTGAATCTATAATTTCTTGCTTTAAAATTATGTCTGACCAAGATGTTGGTGTGATTTGTATGAAATCAAGAGTCCCCCGATTGTATGATAAACACTTCTTGTAGTATATATCATTTTGAAGAACAGAAGTTTCAAAATCTCGAAGAAATTGTTCTGCATCAGCTTTATTCTCAGGCGAAGAATTAACTGAGATAGAACAAGTCGGATCATAAAAACAAAAATCAAAATTGACTAATAAATGAGTACTATTTGTCTTGTTTAAAACAAAGAAAAGACCGTGGACAGGAAGCGTTATGGCGTTCCCAAAATCAATATTTAACTGAGAAAGTTCTATTTTAAATTCAGCGTTCCCTTTAATGAAATCTTTCCATTCATATGTATCTAGAACCGGGATGATTTCATATTTCCCACCTTCAAACATCTTGGAAAAAGCCCAAGCATGTAAATTTCTTAAAAAGGGAGGATAAGCTTGATGAATACGAACACATTTATGAATTTCACATCCAAGCCAAGCCTCTTTCAAGGCTGCGGAAGGATCAGCCGGTATATTTGGGAGATTTTGATTATAAAAACGATTCCGTTCGTCTTGCTTTGAAAAGAAACTATCTAATGTGTAATTTATAATCCCAGCAATTTGTGGGTTTATTTGATAATCAGGGTCTTGGAGAGCAGGTAAATAGGAAGCCTCACGAGTAGACTTGACTATAGAAAAACCAGGATCTTTAGACACCTGATTGATAGCCTTACGGGTAGAACCGCTCATATAAATATCATACCACTAAGAGCCGAAAATTTGAAACCTTATCATGTATAAGAGTATATGAAGTATGATTTAAAATGGTCCAAGATAATTTCAAAATTCTATCGGATGAAATTATCCGATGATCTTAAAGAAATGACAGAAAGCTTTCCTTTTATAGATTTGAAAGAAATCCAAAGCGATAATATATACTTAGCTAAAGGAGGAGTTCAAATAGGAAACTTTCAAAGCCCTATTTCGGTTAGAGTTTGGCTCGATGAAAAGGAACCAAACATAACACTGATATCTCCAATGTTTTCTGAGAAAACTCTTGAGTTTAATCAAACTAATGTAAGTAAAATTTTTAGAGAAATTTCCTCTGAACTTTTAAACTAAACTATTTCTTTGATTCAACCCAGTTAATCATGGTTTTCAGAACTTTTCCTGCTCTGGATATTATTTCATCCCAATTATCCAAACCTAAATGTTTTTTCATATATTTTTCTAATTCTTGATTTTCTTCAGAAGTCCCTTTTCCCATACATTCTTTTAATTCTGGCAAATGTTTCTCAATCATTTTAATGAAGTCGTCTTCAGTCATAGAGCCATCTTCGTCAATTTGAGCAATAATTTTCTTTAAATCCCTCGCAACTAGATTTTTATCAGGATTCTTTGAAGCCTGAATTTTAGAAGCAATATGATTTAAAGCTTGAGCGATCTGAGAAGGCTTCATATTAATATAAATTAACTAAAAACCAAACACAGATGGTCCTCCAAGCGGGAAATATTGAACTAATAAGAATTCAATTGGAAGACATCCGGATTAAATTCGGATGTCTTCCAATATTGAATACTGAACAAACGTTTATAATCTAATACGAATAGAAAGTATAGATACTATATATTCTAGCGGGAAGACAGGAACGTAAATGGCTTCCGTTCGAGCAATCGTCGGATCCTGATCATCGACAGTTGCCGATATGCCCGAAACCTTGGCCACGATCTGATTATCGATCAGAGTCGAGAAAGCTCCGACCATGGCACTCTCAATTGACTTGAGAATTTGACCATTGAACTTCTGGCCGATGAACGGATCCAGGACCTTACGCATGGTCTGTTGAACATATTGAATGGTCAATATGACAGAAGGAGTACGCGTAATGACTGAGGCCAGGTTTGTCGTGAGACCGTGACGAACCCGAAGACCCGACTCAACTTGCTCAATGACGGTAACACCAGCAACAGCCGTCTGGTTGGCATCCGTTGGATCAAGAATACGACCCACGCGCTTGAGCCCTTGGATTTGTCTACGAGTCCAAGGAGTAGCCACGTCGATTGAAGGAGCGCATGCCGTTCCGGCCAAGGCCGCAGCACAATAAGTCCCATCAATCAAAAGATCGAGGTTTCCACCTGACGCCGTATCCGTGATTGTAACCACGTATGAATCAGGATAAACCACAATCATGAGCTCAGAAGCCAAGCCCTTAGCGATAGCTTGAACCCCGAGAGGGTTGGTTCCAACCGCAACACCAACAACTCCGATACGCTCACCTTCTTGACGAGGTGAACCCATGAAAGCACAGTGTTGGTTCAGGTAAGCAAATACCTGGGGGTCAGACGTGAGAGGAGTAATCACATCCGGTTTAATGTTCCCAGCAATCGGTTTCTGCTGATCATCAATCGCTTCGACATATGATTGCAGAGAAGCCTGGGAAGAATTCGGAGCCCGAAGAACCTGACGAATTCCAACGAGAACGGCACCGTTCAAAAGAGCCAAACGAGCAGCCAAACTCAGAGGGAATTCAGGCGTCGGAGGTCCGAAGTTCTGTTGAATCCTCTTGAGATCCCGGAAAAGAGCCGTAGAAATATCAGTCTTCGCGAACTGATATGAGATGTAGTAAACATCCCCGTTCCTAGGCTCATTGCCAGTCCTGAGGTATGTGGACAAGAACGCCGTAGTACCAGCGGCCATACCGTTCGTATTCAGAACCGTAGTCTCAATACCCGGAACTTGGCGAGTCGGAATTGACGCGTCGCAGGTGAAAGTCGATCCTATGAGGAGAGTGAAACTCCCACCGATCGCGTAATCTCCGCTCGTAGCAGGAAGAATGGTGAATCGAAGACCGGTACGGGCGTCCGTGTAAGTCTGGCCTGGGAAACCAGTTCCACTAGAACCGTTAATCAAGTCCGACGAAGTGACCGTGAAGCCCGAGTGAGTGGCTTCTCCAGTATCTCCGGAGATTCCTGGAGTAATTCCGATCCCAGTATCCGGAATGAACGCCGTGTTTGCAACAGAAGCAAACGAAATCGTTGACGTCGAACCGGCAGTATCCGAGTTAATCTGGAGGAACATTCCAAGACCAGCTACGGATATCGCCCATGCAATGCTCTTGGAACTAGTCCGAAGAACCGCAGGGAGAACCGGTACTGCTCCGAAGAATGTCGTATTCGCATCCAAAGCCGACGCGATATCCGAAGCCGTAGGCTGGTCACGGAAAGCGTCTACAAAACTCGAGAATCCAAGAACTGAGTTTGCCGTTCCGTCCTGAGTAGTCACAACCGACTGAACAGTATTGACGAAGGAACGGAGGAGGAGCTTACCTGCATACTGACCGGTCAACGTTCCTGCGAAGGCCGCAGGATTTGCAAAAAGCACATCCACTGCCGCAACAACGTTTACGGCGTCATCAGCCACGTGAACATTGACAGCACCGATAGTCTGAAGCCGATGACGATTAAACTCAGCCTTAATCTCATTGGCGAGAGTAATCGCTGTTCCAAGATTCGTTGCGTTAGACGCAAGAACAGCGTTTATCGTATCCGGAGCTGGATGGAAAGCGCCAGTAACCCGATGAGCGTTATGGCGCAGTCTTGCTTCATTCAAAAGCGTTATGGACGTCGTGAGATCTGTTGCAGCAGGAGACGTTATGGTATTAACGACGTCAGCAATCGTGTGGAAAACAACAGACGGTATGTGAAGGTTAAACTGAGTCTTGATATCGTTTGCAAGAGTAACGAGCGTAGCTGTAGCGGTTGCTATGTCGGCCGCTGAAGCTATGGTTCCGTTGATGGCGTTGGCGACTGCTGTAGTTGAAGTCGTTGATCCTGACGGAAGAATTGAAGTAAAATCAGTTCCGTCAATATTGAACCTAAACTGATCAGTAACCGATGCTGAAATATTGAATGGTCCGGCGTTTCCACTAACTTGGAATCCAGGCTGATTGATCGAGTTGTAAGACCCAGTGGCTTCCAAATTGGACTGGAGGCCGATTTTAGACGCCGCGTCAGTTTGGCCCGAAAGAACCGGGATCAAAACCTTGGTTCTAGAAAGATCATTCAATCCAGAAGGTGCTGCTGCTGGAGTCTTCGTGCTCTGAAGACCCAGAACCTGTTCGGTTCCGTAAGTGATAACTGTTGCCACTCCACCAGAATTGGGAGTGGAAACAACGTTCACTGTATCATCAATAACATGAACGTTTCCGTTCGTTGTATTGAACTGAACGCGATGAGAGTTAAATACGGTCTTCAGTTCATTAGCGAGTGTGACGGCAGTCGGAAGATCGACAGCTGCAGCCGCCGCCGATACGTTAATTATATCAGCGTTTGGATGGAAAACTACGCTGACTCTGTGGGCGTTGTAGTCACCCTGCATCTCGTTTATGAGAGTAATAGCAGATGCAAGTGAGGTTGCATCAGGAGATGTAACCGGGTTAGCGACGTCCGCTGCAAGATGATATGTCGTAGATGCAATATGAGAGTTATAATCCGCCTTCAGCTCATTTGCGAGATCGATAACAGTCTGTTCATTGACCGAGTTCGCAACAGCCGAGAGCGTAGTGAGAGCGCTCACATCGATTGGGCTGAGCGAAACACCATCAACTTCAAGAACGAGACGATCCGTCGCCGCGAAAACGAGAGTTGCCGGAGTAAACACCGGCTGACCGGCGAGAGTTGCCGGATAAGCCGTAGACATGTTCACGCTGATCGGAACACCGTCAATAATGACGCTCCCGAAAATGTTCGACCCTGGGGCAAACAGATCGTACGGCTCCGCGTTCGCATTGGTGAACGAAGCGTGAGTCGCCGGTTGCAACGTGAAAGTAATAGTCGCAGTTTCAGAAACCGGGTTCCCACCGAATTGAATCGCGTCGGGATTGAGTTCTGAACCACTCGGGAAATTAACCGATTGGGGAAGAGCCGTCTTCGTTCCGAATCTCATACTCAGAAGATTACGACCCTGAGCTTGGGATGCGACGTTATACGTACCAACACCAGTAGAACCAGCGTTGATGACCGTCAGGGTATAAGTGTCATCCTGAATACGATTGTACCAGAATGTTGCGTAAACTCTATAATCCGCTGGAACCGGATCTTTAAGAGTTATATTATTGGTCACAGAATCAACCGCAAGAACGGTGACCGGAGGACGCCCGAGAGCGTCGCGGACCGTTTTTCCAACATAAGCAGTAACCAGTTCAGGCTGATCGGTTGGAAGATCAATTCTGCCATTCGTTATGGCATTGAATACAGAAGTTGAAAGAGGCGTATCACGCCCATTTCCGGTCGTAGGCTGGAGCGGAAGCGTCCAAACATTCGTCTCGATCGAATTTGTAGTCGGATTAGTAAATCGAGCACACTCTATCGCAAATATGCGATCATCGACAAGTAACCCAAGAACTTGGGTTCCATCGAAAAACGTGGTTCCGGTTCTCGTTCCCGGCTGAACCTGGAAGGCGGTACCCCACTGAATTATGGACTGATCGCCTTGGTTTATGACGATGAAATCGGGGCCGTTCAGATAGTCCCGACGGCCAGGGGATATGCCGACATTCCCGGTCGAAACGATATTTGAATTCGGGAGATAATCGAAAGTATCTTGGTATGTGTTGAAGTAGTATTGAATAGTAACTATCGCTGCATTAAAAGGAGCAGACGAAAGAGTCACTAAACGATTGGCACCGTCCACCGCCGAAGCGAGAACCTGAGTGCCATTAACCATAACCACGACCTTCGAAGGATCAGTGGTCGTAATGCCACCATCAGACCCGTCAACGATCGGACCGTTGAATACTCGGAAACTACGATTTCTATTCGTATATGCGCCCGGATTGAGTCCGAAGGTTCCGTTGGCGTTTCCTGAACCAATCAGAACGTTTCCTTGAGCAACGAGCTGAACGTGATTCAAGGCCTGATTATCAACATGGACCGAGGCTGTGAGACCCGGAATGGCCGCTATATTAATAGCATTAGCCGCTGAAGCAGCGGTATATGTAGCCGCCGGGAAAACGATCGTCGAAGAACTGGCCGAATCATTGACATTAACGATTAATGTGTCGTTAACACCAGTAACTATGACATATGTCTCTACTCTCGGAACAATCAGAACGGCAGATCCGAGCGTCACCTGAATCGAGACGTCATCGGTGATTCTGGTATCTTTACGGTGGAAATAATAATTAACTGTAACAATATCAGTAGGCTCAGGAGCAATTAAAAGAGAGACGATGCCGTTAGTGCCATCAACACCAGAAACAGATACAGGTTGGCCATTGACAGAAACTGCAACGCGGTTAGCGTCAAAGGCAGTCCGCCCGATGCCAGTCCCATCTACGATCGGATAGTTCCGAACTCGGAACTTGAAAAGATCCCCGGTTTGGTTACCAAGGACCGGGTTGGTGTTAGTACCACTAACAACCCAGCGGGCAGCGACGTCTTCTCCGAAGATCGGAGTATCGGATACGCTGCTAGACCCACGGACAATTTCATAATTGTCCTGAGACATAGATTCTTGGCCTGTGCCAATTAGTACAGGTATACGAAGACCACCTAAAAGTTGACCGACGGCCGGTTCAACTAAGGTGCTCGTGTAAACTCCAGGAGGTGCGTATGTGGTGAAAGGTCCGATTCCCATTTTCCTGATTCCCTTCCTAATCTAGAAGGTCTACGTCTTGGTCTATGTACTAAAAAATCCGCAAAACAAATCTATGTATGAGTTTCTTGAGACCGGAAGGGCTCAAGAAACTCAAATCATAGAAGCCTCAACAATGAGACTAGGCTGATTTATTAATATCTAAGACTTTTTCGAAACTTCTCTTAAAGTTTCGAAAGCTTTTTGACGTACTGCCAATTTTTCAGGAGAAGTCGGCATCATTTTATTACCGATTTGAGTTATAGAATTGGTACCAGATTCTTTTCTTACTTTGTCTCGGGCAGCTTTTCTATCATTAATTTTTCCCCATTTTTTCTCAGAAGATCTTCCGACAGCCTTATCTAAGGTCGGATAATCCAAATCATGAGACCCTGAGTTTCCAGGTGTAGAGGACTTAAAAGTAAAATTCACTGCGGAAACTGGTTGTCTTTTCGCCCATTTATTGCAAACAGGACATTTATGCTTTTCGAAAAAATTTTTAATATCTTCTGAATTAACTAAAATTTCTTCGAAACCAACATCGCAATTTTTGCATGTGTATTCAAATACAGGCACGATAAACTATACTAAAGAGATCTAATGGAATCGAACTATGTCACAAAATTTCTAACGAGTTCGCTCATATCCGATATTCCGACCGATAATAGTATTCACCCCTGCAACTTCCACAGGAGAACCGATTTTCAATAAATCGTATGGGAATGTTCCATCCAAATAACCAGTTTCTTGTTCTGCTGATTTAGATGTCATACGGATAGCTTCGACTTCGATCGGGAGAGGAATGTATGACTCCCAGTCTACCCGAAGAGAAAGCGAGATTGTGCTATCATAAAAATAATCGTCAGTGGCTTCATTGTAAACTTCTTCGCTCTCACCCCCTGGGGAAATATCGAGAAGTTCTATGCCTAAAAATCCGAGATCATTTTGGCGCTCAAGCATTTTAATTATCACATAATCGCTCATTTTTTCTCGGTCTTCAGCGTCCCGAGTAAAAACTATAAGTTCAGTATTGATTTCAAATTTCCCGCCATAAATTGAGGCAGTATCAACTCTTTCGTCAGTCACAACAATAGATAACCGGTCTCCTTTTTGAGCCCGATCACCAAATGCTATAACGACTCCAGGAATTGAAGTAGCATCAAATTCTTCTGATTTAAAATCAAGTGGACCTTGATCCGGGATTATGAATCGATAATCAGCAGAAACTGAATACCCAGTAGGAGTTGGTTTTAAAAACGTTACATATCCGGTCGTATTTTCAACAATAAAGTCTACACCTTCTAGAAGAGCTATTCTTTGATCTAACCAAAGCCTAACGGACCCTGGATAGATATTTTCATGAGAAAGCTGGGCATCAAAATCACCTGAACTAGAAAAAACAATCAGTGGTTCATTAGTAATGGTCAAAAGAGGAGTTATAACAAATTTCCCAGGAATATTATGAGCTTCATCCGGAACTTCAGTTATTGATATATTATATACGCCAGGATGACTAGGAAAAATGTTCCTTTTTGGGGAAATCTTATAAAGCAAATCCGAATTTTCCCGAACCCACTCAATAGTAGTCCCAGGAAAATCCGTGTAATAAGCAAGCATACAAAATGAAGAAAGACAACCGATATAGTTATCTGCAGATAGTCTAACTCGATCTGCAGAAGTATTATTTAGTATAATCCCACGTTGAGGCCTTTCGGTAAAGGCGAATTTATTTTGAACGTTTTGAGCGTCACCCCGGTATCTGGGGTGACTCTCTAATATTGAACGAAGCTCATGTATGAGCTTCTTCTTAATAGGTGAACTGAGCCAAGAATATTGCACATCACGCCTTCGTTATCGACGACGACGCTTTGGAGAATCTGATGCATCAGATTCAGAAGCTTCCACAGGTTCAGAAGCTTCCACAGGTTCAGAAGCTTCCACAGCAGGAATTTCTTCCTGAGAACCCCCAGTATTTTGGGGAGGCTCTGGGGCTAAAGGGAGCGAAGGAGGATCGACTTGATTAGTCGGTTGACCTGAGGGAGAAAGTATACCAACAGAAGCGTTATGAGATATAACGTCTTCAACAGTCGTGATTATCTTTCCAACAGGAACGCCACGAAAATAATTATCCATATTAAGTATTCCGCATTAAACAGGTATCAATCAATCCATCTGACTCAATAATAACAGTCCGGTAGACACAGCTGTCATAGGGTCAGCAGCAGCCCTTATATCTGAAACTTGAAACGGGAACTTTCCTGAATGAAGTTTAAATCGTTCCTTAAATTTCTCCAAAAATCCATTAGCCAATGAAGTCCCGCCGGAAACTATTATAGGAACTGGTTTCGGTATGAAAAGCTCACTTTTTACATTATGAAAATGAGTAATGATATTATCTATAGTATAATCTATGAGAGTTTGAACGAACAAAGCTATAGCTTCTTCTTCCCGAGTTTCAGGTTTAGTTATGTCTACAGATTTAGACTTACCTTCTTTAATAGAACAAATTCGAGCAGCTGTAGTGCCAACAGCTTTAGCGGCTCCACGATCTATGTAATCCCCGCCTCTCCCTAAAGAGAACTCCATGGCACTCATGGCGTTATAGGCAAGACAAACATTAGTCATACCAGAACCATAGCTTATCCCAAGGCCAGAAAAATTTTCATTACCACACTCTGAAAATATGATGGCTAAAGCTTCATTAACATCTATGGCATCGTATCCAAGCTCAGTCAAAATTTTCTTTAAAACTGCTTTATGATATGTGATATCAGAATCATTAACATCAACAGCCGGGGCAGGGACTGAATAAGCACATTTTTCATTAGGGACTGTAGGATCTCCTAATATTTTTTTCATCATCAAACTGATAATTTGTTGAGAATCAAGTTCTCCTGAAGCCATCAATCCTCCAGACATTGGGCGGCGAGCTTCACGATTAAACAAATTAGCGGTTTCTAAAGCTTCGTCGCCCAAGACTAAAAGACGATCCCCGAGTTCTACGAAACTCGTGTTACTCAACTTAAGCATTCTCTTCTTATCAGGTTCTAAATCTATAAAAGCATTTCGAATTCGATTAGTGGATACTTTTTTCCCAGATCGACGAGCGGCCACCAAGTTCATGGTGCCAACGTCTATAGAGCAACCTGGAACGATTTCAGACTTTTCCATATGTGTTTCTTTCCTAGCCATTCCAGTATAACATTACTTCTTAGATCTTAACAAAGAACCAAGTTTTCTACTCACATCTTCAATATCTTCTTTCTGAATTTCATTAGATTTAATATTCATATTTGATTCAACTCCATCCGGGACTATCTTACTAGGTATGAATACCGGATCATCCGATTTTTTCATCGGAGACTGAGCAATCTGTCCAGATGAAGGCATTATTTGATTTACGATAGTTGTCGGAGTATTAGATTTTTCCGAAAGCATTTGAAGAATCATATCCATTTTTGAAGAAAGTTCTGAAATGGCTTTTGATTGATCATCGTGAATTATGATTTTGACGGGGTTCGGCTTTTGAGGGGGAATTATAGATTTTGGAACCGGAATATCCGGGGTGGATGTGAATGGCCAAATTTTAAGCACAGGAATTTGCTCTTGTCTAACTATTCCAGCCATACGAACCAAATCTTTAGACTTTGAGGCAATGTCAAAATCTACTATACGGGAATCACCTTTCCCACTCAATTTAACTCCTATATCCTCAATAATTATATCTGAAGATATCTGATTTATCAATTTAATTTTGAGAAGCATATTTAGATATCGCTTTTTCAAGTTCTGGAAGAAAATTCTTCTTAGTTATATCACTTAACTTATCAAGAAACTCTTTTATTATTCCTTCAGGGTCTCGTTTAGGATAAATGAATTCAGTATCAGTTTCTCTCGCTGTTCTTTTTAATTTAAGAGAAACTTTACCATTCCTTTTTACGGAAAGACCACGAGGAGCTACTAAAGCTATCTCATGTTCAACTAATCGGTCTTTCGAATTCTTTCTATTATCCGTCCGCGCGTCTATAGCTGGAGAACGAGCGTCTCGAACTCCAAGAACTCTGGCTGGCCCGGTTTTTACAATCCCGTAAGACCTAGAGGCTCTTTCAATCTTTTTTTCTTTTATTTTTTCAGCTTTTTCTTTTGCTTCTTCTGATTTTTCTTGTTCAATTTCGTCTATAGCTGATGTGTCGAGAAGAATTTCAAAAGTTATGGAGTGTCCGGTTACATGAGCATATACTTCATAATCTTTAAGATACTCAGAATCCGCAAAACCGGATGAATCTAATACTTTCTTTAAAAGAACAAGTCCATCTTTAGCTATATTATCTACTATATTATCTAGTATTCTATCGACTACCGTATTTAATTGAGTCGCATAATTTACGTTTTTTTTCTTTTGCATACTCATCGCCCTTAACGACGCTCATGAGATAGGATAATTTTCCGATTTAAATAAAGGAACTAGTACTGAGTATTTTGGAATGTAACGGTGGCCCCTCGAATCTCATGTTCATCCGGGATCCGTTGAGACTCCGTGACCATCGGAGTTGCGTTACCTTTTCCAGGAATAGTATAACGAGTTTGTGGAAAAACAAGAACTGTCGTATCAAGAACTGGAATTTTATATCTAATATCTTGTTCATCTAAGTGAGAAATAGTGAAAAATTGTTGGAGTTGCATACCCCGATTTGTCGGCATTCGAACAGGACCTATCCCATAACGATCGCCATTCAGTTTAACTACAAAATCCCTTTGAGAAAGAAGAGGACTCGGACTAGTCCAAGTCTCGTACGAGTGATCTAAATTTCTTCCACGATTTGCTTGTTTTATGGATTTGTCCGCGTCGTCCGGAGCTATTACTATATCATAAGGACCAGAATATCCACCAATAATCCCCGTTCCATAACAAACAACACAATCAGAAGAAGGTTGTTTGTATATGGAAGAGTTACAACCACAATTCGGTCCTACGACTCTTCTAATAAATAATTTGACTCGTTCTCCTCCCATTTGGAGAATCCAACGATTACGACGCACTGCTTCTTTCCAAATCCAATCGAGCTTCTCAACTTCTTGATTGTTCGTTTGCGAAGCTCGATCAAGAGGAGTTTCTATGAGTTGATTGCATTCAGGATCATATGCGACAGTGGTTAAACGATAGAATATCCTTTGGGCTAAATCTGTTGGAACAAATGATTTTACGTATTTGTAGGTAGCGAGAACAACATCGCTTGGATTCGTAGGTAAAACTGGTTGAATTTGTTCTTTATTACCAACATCAAAAGATGGATAGATACCTAAAGAAACCTCCCCTAAGGTTGAATCAATTTTTTCAACAAATGACTTTTTTCCATTAATAGTGACCTGGACATTTAAATTCGTCCAGTCAGACAATCCCGGAAATTGGTCTAAATGGATAGGACGTTGAATAGTCCTAAATACATATCGAGAACTAGGGTCTGAAGTTGGTCCTCTTAAAATGAAAGAATCGGATACGTTTTCTTGAACCGCCATCCGTATGTCAGATCTATCTCTATAAAATGTAGACCCGATAGGAACTTGGGTTAAACGAAAATATGGACCAAAGGCCGAGTCAAAACTCCGATAAACATTGACCCCTAAAATATTAAATGTGGTATTAGCCGCAATTTCTGCCGGATTCGTCCAGCGGATATCTACGACTCCTTTTTCGAAACCCGTAGAGGCTAGAACGTTCAACGGCGCTAACGGGATAGCCGGATAAATTTGTTCTAGAATTTCAGGGTATCGATCAGGAGGTGCGGGCATCCTATAACAGGATGGGAATCAACAACTTATTGTATGGTTGGGGCCGGAGGAGTCGGTTCTTCAACCGAATGTTGAGGAGCCTTTACCTGAACAAGGGCTGACCCATCCTGATTTATTTTCATTTGGACAACCATGTCTGGATTGAGTCCAGATTCTTTGGTTGCCGCTAAAACCGTAGATTTTTTAGCCTCATAAAAACCATCGAGCTCCATGAGCAGTGTCTGGGCTCGAAGAACTATCTGGCTGTGTTCAACCGAATGTTGCGCAATTGCGCTATCCAAACGGGCGATTTGGTCTAGAGTCTCAGGCTTGAGCTGAATTTTGACAACGTTGGGAGCTTGGTCCATCCCAAACATTACCAAGCGAATTTATTGAAGTAAATCTTCTTCGAGGAACGAGCTGAAATTCTGAGCAGATAAAATAGCGTCTGATGCTGCTTTTGCTTTTGCCGTTTTATCAAAAGAAGAAATCGGTCCGAACCAAACCAAATCAAAATCTCCTTCGTAAGAAACCTGAATACCAATATTTTGATCAAGATCTATTACTTGTGAAAATACAAGACCATACTGTTGATTAAGATTATCTAATCCACTTATTTCATCAAAGACTTCAGATTCAACGGAATCTGAATTATTAAGAGCGTTAAATAGTGTATTTTCGATGTCAGCCCAATCAATAGGCCCTTCTGCTATTTTAGATATAATTTTCTTTAAATCCCTCGCAACTAGATTCTTATCAGGATTTTTTGAAGCCTGAATAGCTGATGCAATACGACGAAGAGCTATAGCAACTTGTGAAGGCTTCATATTAGTTATGATCTAAAAAAAAATTTATGTATCTTCGTAATTAGGGTCATCAATTTCTGACCCGGCTTCACCAAGCTCGTCCATATCTTCGACCATGAATTGGTCACTAGTAGCAATTTCAAAAGCAATCGGCTTCACTAGAACATTTGAAGCTGAAATCTGAAAACTTCTTGAGACGGAAGTTACGGCTGAACCGAGGGACGCCATTATTTCCCGTTTAAGCGCCCGAGTAAGTTTGTCTTTAGATACATTTCCTTCAAAATCAACACTGAAAGATATTTCAGCCCGGCACGAATATTCAGTCTCAGGAGCCGTAATAGACTCCAAAATTCTAGGTTGGGAGACCCGAGCTGGTTTTTTAGATTTTAAACCGGTCTTCTTCGGTTTTTTCTTTTTCTTCTTCGCCGCTTCCAGATTCATGGAAGCTACCCGAATGGCAATATTATTCATATCCATAGGTTCAATGTTTATTTTTAATGAACGATTTAACCAAACACAATATTATGATCAAGGAGCTTCCAGGGTAACAATTACACCTTCATCCTCTGACTCCCAACCATCAGAGAATTTATCATAAAACCCGGGAGAAATTTCCATATTTCCAACAATTGTCCCAGGGCGATGATGGTCGATCATAAATTTCCCAGTTTTAAACCCATCTCTTTCAATTAGTTCTTTTGCTTTATTAATAGCGTTATCAAGTCCAATTTCTTGATCAAACATGATTCCAATCATCACTTCTTCAAATTCCGAGTCACCTTTGAATGGAAGTTCATCCATATCCATTCCTGCTATTTCAGCAATAATTTTCTTTAAATCCCTCGCGACGAGCCTCTTATCAGGATTCTTTGAAGCCTGAATTCCGGAAGCAATACGACGAAGGGCTATGGCAACTTGTGAAGGCTTCATATTAACTTAAAAGAAAAAAAAAATCCTATTATTTCAATTGTAAAATGGTAAATCTGCCAAAAGCAGAGAAACCCAAACAGGAGAAACTCGAAATGAAGAAATCCAAGATCGATAGTATGTCAATCCAACAACTCCAGGAGATAATAAATTCTAAACATTTAAAACTCCATAGTCTATCTTCCAAGCGACAGTCTATGGAGTCCGAACTCAATAAAATAACCGAAGAAATTCTTGCTTTGTCCGGAACAAAGCAAGAAGAATCGAAAAAACCGAAAACTGCTAAGAAAACTGCTAAGAAAATTACTAAGAAAATTACTAAGAAAATTGCTAAGAAAACTGCGCCGCAAGAAGAGAAATCTTCAGATAACCCCATCTACGAGCAGGCATGGGCCGCGGCGCATTCATTTAAAAAATTATCGAACGGTCGAATTATCAATTCAACCCCGATTCAAACCCTTATCCATAAGATTTTAAGCAAATCTGTAAATCCTATGAATGCAGAAGAAATTATAAAGGAGCTTAAAGCTTCAGGGTTTAAATCTTCCGCTAAGGACTGGAAGAAGATGCTTTCTTCTGCTTTCTACAATCATAAGAGATTGTTCAGTAGTCCGAAAAAGGGGTTATATACTATCAAGAAGTGAGAGCTGTCTCAACAGATCCAATATAATTTTGGTGGTACCAATGCCCACCATATTCAGTTTTAAAACGCTGGATACTGGATAGGGCATCTTCCGGGCTGAAATTAAATACAGTCCGCAAGATAGCATAAGCTGCAGCCGGAGAACGGCTACCGCCCATCTGGCAATGGACATAGACCTTAGAAGAAGGGTCTTTCAGTGCGACTTGGGCGAAATCTATCAGTGTCTTCCAATGCTGGACAGACGGTGCGGATCCATCATCTGGTGTTGGAAGATGACATAAAATTGCTTCAGGAACTTTGCCTGAATCCGAATGCTCGGATTCTACGGAGATTACTGATGTAACCCCGAATTTATTTTGCATATTTTCAAAATCATCAGAATTGTTAATCGATCCACCAACTAAAATTCGAGGATGTGCCCACCAGCGAACAGCCGGGTGGTCTATATACATTCTATTTATATAACGTTCAGCTAAAGCTTCAGAATCTAGATTATCCATTAAAGACTATACTTTCTTTCAATCTCATCATATGTAACTTTACGGGGTCCTCCATAAAACTTCGGGGGGAGCAATTAACTTCCCAAGTCATAGAAACTTGAGAAGGCTTCACGCCAATTTAAAAAAAACTTTATCTATATACTAGTTGCCTTCAGAATCGACTCCAGTAAGACCATCAATTTCACCAGTTAACATTCTCATAGATTCGTCAGAACTCATGTCACCGTGATTTTCAACTGAATTTAACGCGTCATCAATGGATTCGACTGAATCAAATCCAGTTTCAGACCATCTATTCATTAAATCCTCAGAATTTTCAAAAAAATATGCTGTTCCGTCTGAACCACGTTCTGTAGATGAATCATCTGAATTATAATTTTTCACAGCGTTCTTAAAATCGTTGATATTAATTGGTCCATAAATTTCCCATATTGCACTTCCAGCGTGGGATGTAAATAACAAATAAGGTTTGAGAAGGCCAAGAAGAGCCACTTTAGCTATGATCTTCTTTAGATCTCGAACTACAAGCCTTCGGTCAGGCTTCTTTGAAGCCTGAATTCCGACAGCGATACGACGTAGAGCTATGGCGACTTGAGAAGGCTTCATATTAAATTAAAAATCAAAAAAAAAAATCAAAAAAAAAATCTAAACTTGAGAATTCATACAATGCTCAAGAATTTCTTCAAGATCGAAACCCTCTAAATTTTCATCAACAGGACCCATATTATATGCATCTGGCTCAATTTGATCTGAAACATCTTCCCCATCTTTAAGAAGAACAAATCGAACGTCATTAGGATCAAATCTTCCATCAAAATCTATAATATGCCCGTTTGGAGTACTAAATTGAAAAACTCCATCGATAACTGGGTAAGGGGTGTCTCGTGTTAACGGTTTATGTTCTCTAATATTAACTTTTAAACACTTAATCCCATCCATATTATTCATGCCTGCTATTTTAGATATAATTTTCTTTAGATCTCGAGCAACTAGATTCTTGTCAGGATTTTTTGAAGCCTGAATTCCGGCAGCGATACGACGTAGAGCTATGGCGACTTGAGAAGGCTTCATATTAAATTAAAATCAAAAAAAAATTTAATCACGCAGCTTATAGACAAACTTCGTTTTAGCAGGAGTAATTCAACTAAACAATTCAACGAAAAAGCCTCTCGAGGCTTCACTGTTTTAATTTGAAGCCTCGAGAGGCTTAAAAACCAATAAATCTGCGCGGAGTTAGGGCACCCCTACCAACTGAAGGTCCAAAGCTGCTCCGTATGCCGATACCAAACTTTGACTGTTTTAACCCACGCATTATCAAAACAGTACTTTTCGCGGCTACGACGAATTCTTTAAATCGTTCATTTGCGTCACTAGCCATTGATTGATATTTCGATGATCTTTCAATAGAAAGAGACACTCCGCCTATCGAATAATCAAATTCATCTGCGACCCAATTTAAGGCAATAGCTTGAATAGCGTGTACCATAGCTCCAGTTAAAAGAAGCGTTCTCCAATTCCGATGTTGAGTCATCAATTGATCTAGAGTTTGATAAAATGTTTGAGGTGGATACATATTTACAGAATCATTAGATATAGTTAAAAACTCGAGGAGTTCAGCGTCTTCCCAAAGAAATCCAAAAACCCGATTGAACTGATTTATGCTTTCTTCTCCAGTCGGAGGAGAAAAATGATAATTTCGCCCAGGATTATTGTCCCGGAGCATGATTCTTAACCCACGGATCAAATCTACTTCTATAGGAGTTGCGCTTGGCAAATTTGACATTTGTGTGGCAGTATCAACTATATTGAATTCTTGAACAATTTGAACTTGAGGAGAATTTATAAATTCGCGGAAAAACCACCTTATACGATAACGTCCTAAATTAGCATCGGAAGGAACAATGAAACTCGCGTAGTATTCGCCAATCGAAGGATTTATTGGAGTCCTGTTTGCAGGCTGAAGGAGCACTTCAGTTGAAGTAGTAAAATCATATATACTATAAGAAATCTCGGCCGCGTTCTTAGGCGAACCATCGCGCGTTTTTAGAAATAAATCAAGACCATTTCTTCCTAGCTCTTGATATCTTCTAAATAAAACTGATGCCATTTAAACATATTACTTAATAAACTTGCATCACATGGTGTTAATCAAAATTCAAAAGATGCTTGTGGATCTGGAAACCAGTCTCCATGCTTTAAACTTTCTGATTCATTTCGAAAAGATTTAAAATCATATTTCTTTTGTTGTTTTCCTTCATTTAATCGGATTAAATCTCCAGGTTTTCCAGTGTTAACAATAAAAGAAATGGCACTAGGGATATCTATGAATTTATTACTTTTAGTTTTTAGATACATATCTAAATCAATCGGGCTTACGTCAGGATTTTTAGAAATATCTGAAACATCAAGTATTATAGACCCTGGATTTTTAACGATCAAATCCCACGAAAGAAAAAGTATATCTAAATCGCGAGCTTCGTTTGCCTTTAAAGGACGGATGACACTGGTTTTTCTAAGTTCAGAAAATATTCCTCCTCCACTTCCTTCAGAAGAATCCACATAAAATTCGGCGTTTCGTATAGGATGTTTTATATCTTTATATTTCAACTGATAACTAATATTTGGCCTATACCAACGTTTCATACTAGTTTTTGAAATTTCTAAATTATGTTTATCAAGAATTTTTAAAGTGTCACCTGGATTTTTAGCGTTCCCAAGATCAGAATTTATATTATTCATTTCTGAATCAGAAATTAAATTTTGTTGTTTTTCAATTATTCTATTTTGAGAAGCTTTCTTCTTCTTACCTTTCAGAGATTTAAACATTTCAACTTGTTGAAGACGTTTTTGAGCTTCACCTTTAGTAGGATAGCATCCTCCTGACCAATCAGGATTTTTTGGAGATTTAACACAATATCCCTTCCCAGGAGTTTTCTTTATATATGCCTGATGTTCAAAACCGGCAATTCGTATGGCTATGGATGCTAAAGAAAAAATATTCATAATTATTTCAAATAATTAAAAACATATTAACCACTCAAGTTATGGGCGTGGTTGTTCTGGCTATGACTATGCGCTGGATCCGTGACCACATGGGTATGCCCTGTGTCCGACACGCTGATACCAGTCGTGTGACTTGTAGCGGAAGCTCCGGTCGTGGCCGAGTTGATGGTGTGGGTATGCGACGCCTGCCCAACAGTCAGGGAGTAGGTGTACCAGACATCTACTCCATGGTTACCATGATGAGGACTAACGGCATCAAAAGTCCCATTCACGGTGTCCGCAAGAGCAAAACTATCGTTGACCCCATCTACGCTGACCTTGAGGAACGCTGTAACACCCTCTACGGGGATACCAAAACCATTGCCTAGTCCGATTGTAGCTGAGAACCCAGCTCCTACGACTAAGCTGTTTACGAAGTTGGTGAGTGAGAAGAATGGCTTAACCCCTACTGCCGTACCCCCGCCACCGGGTTTGGTGAAAGTCTCTGAAATAACGGCACCCCCACGACCAGTCCCGTTAACCGTGACCGTTCCGCCTGTCCACCCAGCGGGGAAGGAGACATCCATGCAACGTGGCACACCGGGTTGTGCAGTCGGAGCAGCGGAGGCGGCATTCTGTGCAAGGGTCCCTTGGCTTGTGCCATCAACCTCGGTGGTGTTCAGGGAGTACCACCCAGTGAGAGTGAGCGCATTATTCGTGGCAGTCGTGGCAACGGCTGTGTGGGTGTGTCCCGGATCTGTCAGGGCGTGAATGTGCCCAGGATCTGTGACTGAGGGAACGGCATTGCCTAAGTTAACAGTAAGCCCGGTCGTAGCCGAATTGTTCGTTGCTGTTGTTCCGACAACAGTTAAAGGATCTATTCCGCCTGTCTGGTGAGAAGTAGCATGAGGAGCCGGGGGTCCGCCTGAAGCGAACGAAATCCAGGTCACCCCGTCTGCCCAATTCGGAGCGTGCTCTGTTTCGTTCCAAATCATGCCTCCAGACGGATATTGGGCTGCACTTGGTCGAACCAGAGTGGTGAATTGCTCTGGAGTAAAAAACATTTGAGCGACAATGACGCCCGCGTCATGAAATTTACGAATCGTTCCTTGATCGAAAGAAAGAAGCGATCGACTCGAACCTGGAATATCAATATACCCACCGACCGGAACATAGCAATGGACTTTTCGAAGCTGATTCTCGTAACCTACATCAAGATCATTAATCAAAACGTTGTTTGTATTTGGGCGACCATTCGCCATCAGACCCGTGTGGGTCAGACGGATTAAAAGGACAGGTCTTGGAGAAGGGTTTGGGGTGGAAATTTGTTTACCTAAATCTCTTGAACATTAAGAACGTAAATCTGAAACCCGACTTCATATCAATATTTATGCAAATGACAGGAATTGATTCTGAAGGTTTTTGGGTTTACCCCTTTAAACCCGTTCGAGTCGATGAATCTATCTTTGACAAAATCGACAATTCTAAATATCTCCTCGAGCCGAAATTAGACGGTTTCCGAGTAATTATTATCGCTAATGGTTCAGTTAAACTCTGGACCCGAGAAAAGAAGCCGATTGAAATTCCGGATAATCTGGTTTCCCAGCTTCAGGCTTTGAACCTTAAGAAGGGAACTGTTCTGGACGGGGAAATCTGGACTCCGACAAAGAGAGGGAGCTGGAGACACAATAAGGGCGTCCAGTGCCTCATTTCCCTTTGGGACGTCATTCGAGACGGGGAAGTTAGTCTAGGTCGTCTCCCGATCGAAAAACGAAGGGAAATACTTTCCCGTGTCATCGGACCTGGTACGGAAGATATCTCGGTCGTCGATCAGTTCCCGATGAACAAGGAACGATTCGAAATCATCAAGAAATCAGCCGTCGAACATAGGTCGGTCACCGGCACTCGGTCCGGATTTGTTCATGGAGTGGTCCTGAAGCGTCTCGGATCTCCAAGACGGGATCATGCGACCCGTAGTACAGAGCACCCGGACTGGCTTAAGCTAGTACTCCCGAATATGGAGTCAGGCATTATTTATTAATTTTAGATTGTCTAAGAATATTTGATGGAAGAGGTCCTTGACCCATTGAATGTTCATATTTAACCCCTGGAGCCCCAGGATTAAATGGAATATTCAGTTTTTCTCGAACTTCGTTTTCAACTTGATCTCGAAGTTTTACTATTTCGTCTCCAGATAAATAATCTGTAAATACATATGAATGGTATCCGCCACTCGGGTCTCCTTTATAATAATCAGCAACAGCAGTATAATCTACATCATAACTATGAAGTTTATCTCCGTTTTTGGCCGTATATGTCCAAACATCAGGCAACTCCGGATGTTCTAAAGCTTCATCATAATACGGAGTGCCTGGATAAGTTGTGATAGTCGTTACATCAAAATCTGCGGGATGAACTTGAAGCAGCCAATCTCGCACGTCCATTATGGATTTTTCTGACTCTCCAGCGTGACCAACACTCATCAAAGCTTTTACTTTAAGATCGTGACGAGCTGCGATCTCCATCACTCGATTATTATCTGCTAAATCGGCTCGTTTGTTTATATTTTCAAGTATCCGATCATTAGCAGCTTCAAATCCGCAAAGAAGCCACCGAAATCCAGCTCTTCGCATAGCTTGAGCCTGCTCGTCAGTAAACAACTGACTCTTAATGAAACCTCGTAATCTAAACTCAACTCCAAGTTTCTCTTGTAAATCCGCAATAGAGTTCATAAGCTCAATAATTGTTTTTGATACATTAAGTTCGTCGTCATAAAGCATAAACCCAGTATAGCCGTAATTTTTATGAAGATGCTCAATTTCTCCAACAATGCTTTCGGTGGATCTCGTACGAATCCTCCGGAGCATATTACTGTTTCTTCCTCCGCAAAATGTGCAACCAAACGGACACCCAAGTTGAGCTATTAAACTAGTTGCTGGAAAACCTTCAATTGTGTATTTATATGATTTTATATCAATCAAATGACGAGCGGGCCAAGGAGTAGATCCATAAACTTCATTCGTCATAAACAGACCGTTTTTAGGGTCATCAGCATCAATTACTTTAGAAGCATTTTCACTAATAGCTTGAAAAATAGAATTTTCACCATCACCACTCACAAGAACATTGAAAATTTCTTCAAGTTTCGTTAAGGCTCGGTGAGCTCGACCGATTCGACCGGCTTTTCTCTCAAGTTTAACTGCAGAATGAACTAGAGTAACATGTGGACCACCTGCCACAATTTTCATGTCAGGACGAGCGTTGCGAATAGACTTAACTATTTTTACGGCCGCAGGGAGTTGAGGAGTTGTGATAGTTAAACAAGCTATGTTTGAAGAAGAATTTTTAGCCTGAATCGCAGAAACTTCTTCAAAATTATCAATCCCTGATAAATCTAAAACTTCAACAGAATGCCCGGCCGCTTCAAGACTCGCGGCTACTTTCAAAATTCCTAAAGATATGAATACACGTTCATCAAGTAAAAAAATAGACGGCGGCACTATAAGAAGTACCGGAATCTTTTCTATTTGAGAGCGGGCGTGACGGGTTAAATGAGAGGCTGGGAACATCTTTTTAACTCTAACTTATTCATAATCAAACTCTCAAGATCAGAAGAAAGTTTTTCCCATTTATGTTTATGGGCAAGACTTTTTGCTTTAAATATGACACTATTCCGGAATTTTTCATCATTAAGAGAACGAGATATTATATCAGCAAATTCATTTAATCTATTCTTCACCGGGGCTTCAACAGTTGGTATAAATGATCCATATATTTGACCTAAAGCATCAACGGAAGAAATGACTGGAACAGCTCCAGCAGCGCAAGCCTCCATCGTTGTTACAGAAAATCCTTCTGTAAAACGGGCAGTATCACATGGGTATGCCAGAACTTCAGCTTCTGACATTTCTTGAGCTATTTCTTCTCGACTAACTGACCCAACTCTTTCTACGCCTAAATCAGCAAATCTTTTAAAAGCTAAATCTATATACCTAGCTCTATACCCATATTCCATTGAATCAGGGTATATAGAGTGTTCTTGACCAACAAAAACAGACAACCAGTAATCCATGTTATAAAATATTTTCAAATGAGCATGGGGAGCATTTTTCTTAATACGAGGCCAAGCCTGCATCAAAAGATGAAGTCCTCTGTCAGGAGAGGAGGCATAAATAACTCTTCCAGGAACTTTTTTCCCGGCTGAGTATTGACTCGGATCACAACCGTTAGGAATAACTGCCCATTTATTGGGCGACGGTGTTTGAGGTTTAAGAAACTCCATATGAGTTTGTGAAGGACTTGTATAAACATCAACAGATTCGTCATACCCAGGTTGACAATAAGCAAAATCATTAAGTTGCTGATTCATCATCCGCAAATTAGCGTTTACTTGACGAAGAAGATCTGGTTCATTCCAAGAATAGGCGACATCCCAAGTTGGATCAATAGATGATATCTCCGATATATCGCGAATTTTAACTCCTTCCCATTCTCCTGACCCGCCGCCTATGAATAATGAAGTGTTATGACCTTTCTTAGCCATTTCTTTTGCAAACATAAAACAAGAAAGTTCCGAGCCAGTAAGACCCCGTTTAGATGTAAATAATTCATTGACATTAATGGGACGATTCCCCAAACACCAGTTTCCATAAATAAAAGCAATTTTTAAATTCATTATGTCACCAATCAACAAGAGGAAGGCCCTCTTGACCCTTAGTCAAGAGGCACTTTTCCAATCCTTTAGCGAGAACTGACCACTCAAACTTCTTAGCATGATCAACGCATTTTTTAGATAGATTGTCCCTATATGCGTCATCAGTCAAACATTTGATTAATTTTTCTAAATATTCATTTTTATGATCTTTAAACGGGGGAGGAACTGATTCAGCAACTTCTCCCCAAAGCTCACCGAACGCATCGCCAAGACATAGAACGGGAATAGTCCCTGAAGCACACGCTTCTAAAACAACGACACCGAAAGTTTCAGTAAAATAAATAGAATCTAAAGGATAGGCCAAGATAGAAGAAGTTTTCATTTCTTGTTCTATTCTGGAACGACTAACTGATTTATGGACATGAACACCTTTTCCTTCAAGTTTTTGAAGAGCACGCAAAATATAACGAGCCCGGTTCCCAAGTTCAAAGTGTTCATTCGTGAAATACGGCTGCCCGCCAGGATAATAGACCTCAGCCGCGTGTTCTATTGAATGGAAATCATAGAAGACGTGAAGTTCCGTGTTAGGAGCTTTTCTTTTGATATAAGGAAAAGATTCTAATAACCAATGAAGTCCTCTATCTAAAGAGGAAGCCCAAATCAATTTTCCAGACTCTTTATTTTCAGGATAAAATTTAGAACAATCAACGCCATTGTAGAGAATTCTCCATTTATCCTTAGAAAATGACGTATCTTTAGATAAAGCTCTAGCGTGAGTATGAGAAAGAGGCGCTATTATATCAACATATTTTTCCCAACCAGAAAGACTGACGCTAAATCCGTTGCATTGATGATTCAAAAATCTAAATATTCCAGGACCAACTAAAGAAAGAGGGTCCGCAACCGTCCAACAACAAGCTGCGTCCCAACTCTGTTTAGAATAAATGCTTTCCCATTGATCATAAGGAATGCAATAAGGTCCGTTTCCACCCAACGGGTCGGAAGTAGTAAATTTGGTAAATAAATTTACGTCATGACCGAGTTTGGTTAGTTCTTCTGCGTATTTAAAAAAAGCAATCTCAGATCCTGTTAAACCTCTAGAAGAGGTCCAAACATCAACAGGATTAACAGGGTCTCTGACCCCAATAGGATGATTTAAGAAAGCAATTCTCATTAGACACCATTGATAACGTCAGAAGCTGAAGCAGAGCTTGGATAAATTTTATTAGAAACGACAGAATCAACGTTCGTATCAGAAATTAGAACGTCACATTTGATATCAAATAGTTTTGAGTCAAATATATGATCAACAAAATTCGATATCTTTTCTTCATCCCAAGGTCCGAAATGGCGAACTCTATTACCGAGAAGAGCTAAAGATTCAGCCAATTCAAAATTAGACCCCAAAACTACAATATCTAAACCCGGCCAAACAGGTGGAGGGTTAACGAAAGCTTCCACACACACATTTCCTTGACCAGGAACGTCCCCATAAGACTGTATAACAACCTCAGAGGATTTAACCCACCATTTAGATTTTCGAAAATGATCCGCAACAGACCAAACAGTTGGCGCTACTAAATGAGCTCTTGGTTCTGGTTTTAACCAGGAAGAACCACTCTTATACCAAGACCAAGGATGGGCCCAAGAAAGAAATTTACCACGAAACCAGGCTCCATGAGGAGTAACTAAAAGCATTCTTCCATGGCCAGAAAGACATTTTCTGGCCGGTTCTAGTAAATCAACAATAGGGTCGATAAGATGTTCATATGTATCACTACAGGTAGCGACATCAAAAGAATTTTGTATGATATGGTTCGGAATGTTCTTAAAATAAGAGCATATATGCTTAGCTCCAGTATTAAACTGAATAGCTTTCTTGTTTGCTATAGATATTGAATTCATACTCAGATCAACACCGGTTACTTTAAATCCTGACATCCCCCAACGGTTTGTCATAGATCCGTCAATACAACCGAAATCTATAAGACTGCAACCAGGAGTTAATCTATTGGTAATCCAAGTAGACCTTCCTTCAAGTTGTCCTGTTAGAGGATCCGGAAGAATGTTGCCAACTTCTATTGTGAATGGAACCCCGTTTGGATCACGGGGAGTATTTATAGTTTGACTTTTAGAATGATCAAACATCCACTCAATAGATTTTTTAGTTATGTTTAAGGCGCGAGTGGTTGCTTCAGTATGGCGAACTCTATATGGTGCGTTTTCAAGAAATGAAATTGCAGATAAAACTTCATCATTAAGAATGAATTCTCTCCAAATGGTAAGAACCATGGATTGTAATTGATTATCAGTCATTCGAAGAGGAAGTTCTTCGATAAAAAATTCTTCAGGTATGCCCCAAGCTTGAGAATGAGGGGTATTTACAGCAACAGGAAAATCTGTTTCTGAGGGTCCATTAGGACCGATATTTTTACGAGATTCCCAATTCATTTTCTACTCCGAGATTCAGAAGTAAACCACTTCACAGTTTTCGATATGCCTTCTTCATAAGAAACAACAGGTTCCCAATCAAGAAGAAGTTTAGCTTTTGTGATGTCAGGACACCGTTGTTTAGGATCATCTGACGGGAGAGGCTCATGAACCGTACGCAGGGAAGTGTTTATTGATTTAATTATATCGTTAGCAACTGAAAGAATAGTTCTTTCATCCGGGTTCCCGATATTTATGACAGGAACTTTATCTGATTGGTCTACGTTCATTAATTTTATTAGTCCACGAACTGTGTCCGATACATAACAAAAACTTCTAGTTTGAGATCCGTCTCCATAAACTGTAAGAGGGTTTCCTTCAATAGCTTGAAGGATAAAATTCGGGATTAAACGACCGTCATTAAACGCCATGTGAGGCCCGTAAGTATTAAAAAGACGAGCTATTCTAACATCAGTTTTGTATTGTTTTGACCAAGAAACAGCTAAACTTTCTCCGACTCTTTTCCCTTCATCATAACAGCTTCTATCACCAATTGGGTTAACATTTCCAAAATAGTCTTCTGATTGAGGATGAATAATCGGATCCCCATAAACTTCAGAAGTCGATGTGATAACTAGGCGAGCATTAGTATCGCGAGCGCATTCAAGAGCGTTTAAAGTCCCGATCATAGCAGTTTTAATAGTTCTTACCGGGTTTTTTTGATAATGAACTGGACTCGCAGGACAAGCTAAATGGTATATTTGGTCAGCTTCTATATGCCATGGATCACAAACGTCATGTCTCATCAATTCAAAATTTGAGAAAGATGTGAGATTAGAAATAGTTTCTTTACGAGATGTAAAAAAGTTATCAATGCATATGACTTCGTGTCCAAGTTCTAACAAACTCAGAGAAAGATGTGAACCGATAAATCCAGCCCCACCTGTTACAATGACTCTCACAAGTACCCCTTATAAGGAGGAATCATATTTGTTGAGACTTCTTCAATGACTGATTCAAACATCTTTTCCCAGTCGTTTGCTAACGAGTCCCAACCAAAATTTTCTTCTGCATATTTCTTTAAAATTTCACGATCAGAATCGTCAGTTTTATTCATCGCTTCTACAACAGCATCAACAAATTTATTTTGATAATCAGGAGATAGCCAATCACCAGGGATCATGACTCCTCGAGGCCCGACGGTTTCATTTAGAGCAGCAATAGGAGAAGTGACAATTCTAAGGCCAGCGGCTTGGGCTTCCATAGCGGTTATACAACTTGTCTCGGTAAACCAAGTACTATATGGCCAAACACCACTCGATAAAAAGTGATTCGCAAGTTCCTCTTGGTTAACTCTCCCATGAAAAATAACCCCGTGTTCCTCATGTTCCTTAAGAACATTTTTCAAATGTTTAATTAAATTAGTTTGACCCGGGTCATTGACAGCTGAGACTTCCCAAGTTTGAAAACCATAAAACACATGAAGTTCCGCGTCAGGTATTTTTTCCCGTACTCGCGGCCAAATACGAACCGCAACTTCCATCCCACGATCTGGACTTGAGCTATAAACAGCTTTATGAGGATTTCTTTGAACAGATTTTTTGAATTTATTCAAATCAATACCATTTCTAGTAACAATAACTTGGTCGGGATGAACAGAAACATGAGAACTTAAAAAGTTGTTTTTATGCCACTGACTCAAAGTCAAAAACTTATCTGTTCGAATAGTCCTTGCATGAGTAAGAGCCCCACCACAACTAACATCATGGACCCAACAAAACGTAACTCTAGATTTAACATTATTAGTATCGTCTACAGCGTTTGGCCTTCTTGATGTTATTAGTATATCACATGATTGATTTTGATATTTTGTGTGATCAAAATATGAAACACCATCATATACACCTTCAGAATTCGGACAATCTCCATAAACTCGAATAGTATGACCAAGTTTAGCTAATCTTCGACCCATTTCTATTACAGCAGTTTCAGACCCACCAATCCCAATCTTATTAGCAGTATTTGGGGTCCAAGATTCGGGACCTGGACCGACATAAAACACGATTTCGTATTTCGTATTTATTACTGATTTAAGGTCATTAAGAGGTCGTATAACTTCTTCGGTTCCAAGTGTGGACTCTTTTTTAATTTCTAAGGTGATTTCCGATTTAATTTCTTGTTTATTTTCAACATTCGATTTAGTTAATTTAGTTAATTTTCCTGAAAGAACATCTATGATCAATTGATTTTGGTCGGTAGACAATACTCCCATATTATGAAGAATAGATAAATTTTTATCTATCGTCTTGCGAGCTAAATCATTTTCATAAATTTTTTTATTTCCAATAAGACCATCATCATCAGGTCTCATTTGAAGTGCTTGATTTACACTTTCCAAAGCTTTTTCAGTTTGACCTACATTATGTAAAGCTAAATTATAATATCTATGAACATCATAATTTCTTTCTGTCGGATTAACAAAAAGAATAGTTTTGGTCGGTGGTAAAGAAAGCCCTAATGAAAAGAAATGAACACTTCTTTCCCAATTTCTATATGAATCTTTTCCGCCCTTTTGGGCCATGAAATAAAAACTTCTCCCTAAAGAGAAATAAGCTTCACACCAACCCTCTCTAACTATGAGAGCTTTTGAAGCCCAATCAACAGAACTATCATAATCACCCATTGATTGATAATGTTCAGATACCTTCAAACAAGCGAGGAACCTCTCATCATCCCAGCCTGAAAGTTCAACATACCGTTTATGAAATTTTATAGCATTTCCTAGATCACCAACGTTTCCATACTCGAGACCAAGGTAGTATAGATGACGAATATCAGATTCGCCATGCTTTTCATAATGAGATTTTAGGATACGAAGATTCCGATTTTGCTCAAATGGTTTATTTACAAGATGTCGTTTATGTACAACGCGAACTTTTTCATCCTGGACCATGACGGTCCCAGGACCATTTGGTGTACAAATTTCATGTATAGGACTAACCCAATGGCATGCAGTTTTTGGAGTGATTAATCTTTCTCTATAATGAAGACATGTGACATTTCCTTTTTCATCAAATGAATAATCATATGGTATGATCACCATTACAGGTGATCCATTTCTCAGTTTATCATATTTTGTAGTTAATTCAAGTAAATATTCGGCCCCTTGAACCTCATCATCACCATCTATCCAAAAAAGCCAAGGTTTAGTAGCTAAATCAAAACTTCTTTGTCTTGCTAAAGAAAAAGATTCAATCCGTCCTTCTGAGTCATTGCATCCTGTAAAAACTTCAAATATATCAGCATATTTTTTAACTATTTCCGGAGTTCCATCAGTGGAACCAGTATCTACTACTACTATTTCTTCTACATATGGACGTATAGACTTAAGACAATTTTCGATTTGTCCAATTTCATTTTTAACTATAAGACAGGCCGATATGGGGGCTTTCACGAATAAACTATACAGAAAAAAAAATTAAATTAAATTACATGCATCATCATACCCGATTTTTTCCATTCTAATGATATTCTTTTGTTCGAAATCCAAAGAGTCCCCTAAATCAACAGAGGGTTTTAGAAGACGACGAATATGGACTTTCCGGTATTTGGAATCTAGTTCGGCCAGGTCGTTCTTGAGACCACAGATTTTCAAGTCCGCCCTCATGATCTCGTCAGACATTATGTCGATGGCTCGCATGGTGAGGCTGGGGAAAGCTCCCTTGCCTTTCGATGCAAACGGACTCTTGGCATAAGGGTCCGAGCACATGATCACGTCAATCTCGGTTGCTCCAGCACGGATGGCCTCCCCGAGTGGAGTGACGCTTCTTAGGCCGCCGTCCGTCCAGAGCTGACCGTCTATACGGATGGGGCTCAACATGACAGGAAAAGCTGAACTTGCGATGACCCAATCGGCAAGCTGAGAGTCATCCTGAGAGATAACTCTGGCCTCCCCGGTGTCCCACGAGACCGTTACGATCCGAAGGAGTTTCCCGGAAGCCAAGACCTTCTCGGTGTCAAGACCACCCCGAACCCACTTCTGGAGAGGCTCCGAGTTGTACACAGAGGGCTTCCAGAGAGCTTCGAGTTGGCAGAAGGGGAACCAGTTCTTCTTAACCTTGCGAGGAGTCACAGTGTCCCACAGATCCTTGAGGGCTTGGTAGCCTTGCTTGCCCTGTCCTACAGGATACTGGCTGAGGTAGGTGGTGTTGATGGCTCCTACCGAAATACCCGTCAGAATCTCGTAGTCTGCTCCTTCCTCAAACACCCACCGCTTCAGCGCGCCGACCTGATACGCGCCCTTGCTCCCGCCCCCGCTGAGAACCAACGCTCTCATACGATTGATCCAGCCGGGATGTGGCCCAATGCAACGAGAAGCTCGTATAGCGCAGCCTTGTGATCACCATAGTGGGTGGCCCCTGGAATCACCGGCTCGACCATCTTGGTCAGCAACGCTTCACCGGCCAGCTCGGCACTGCCCCGCTCGGTCGGGAAGAATACGACTCCGTCCATGTAGCCGATACTCCACTTGACTGTCATGGAGACGCCGGTCGGGTTGTTGATCGGCATACTGGTGATGATGTGCTCGATGTTCACGCGGTCGATGGTCCGGACGGCACTCACCTCTACAACGTCGTCGTTGGTTGGGTTCGTGATCACGTACTTCTGTGTGATCGTCTTGGTCTCTGGGGCTGTGATGATGAAAGGCATGACTTCTCCTACGTGACGTAACCGTATTCTTGCACAAGGATGGCGCCGACCGTGCCGACACCACCGGCTCGATTCGTGACGTTGCCGCTGCTGCCACCGGAACCGCCTGAGCCGTTGCCAGTTCCGGCCGAACCTGCGCCACCGTTTCCACTGACGTTCGTGTTCTGCCCCCCGGCACCAAAAGGACCGCTGCCACCTTCACCGGCCCGACGAATCGAGCCAGACAACCGAACCCCATCACCGCCGTTGTCCCCTGAAGCGTTCACGTCACCGTTGGAGCCGACGACACCCCCGGCCCCGCCCTTGGTGATCAACGAGGTCGTGCCGTTCGCCATACCGACACCTCCGGTGCCTCCCTTGGCCGTGACGGTCGTGGCCCCCACCGCGAAGGTCGTGTCGCCTCCGTTGCCTCCAGTACCGGCCGCTGCCGCTCCAGCCGTTCCAGCCGCTCCAATCGCGTAGGTGTAGCCGGTGCTGGGCACCACGTCGAAGACCTTGCAGCCGTATCCACCGGCTCCACCACCGGCTCCCGCCCCGGCTTGAGAGCCAGTTCCAGAGGCACCACCGCCACCACCACCGCCGCCGACCAGCTCGATGAAGATCCTGTGCGTATTGCTGCTGACCGTGTGGGTCGTGCCCGTCGTCAGGTAGGTCTCGCTGAGTAGAACGAGCTTGGCCTGCTGGATCATGCCGTGGCCTCGTATTCGGTCACGAGGATCGCCCCCACCGTTCCGGCACCACCTGCAACCGAGGCACCGCCGTTGAGTGAAAGGCCACCCGAGCCTCCCGAGCCGTTACCGGTTCCGGCCGTGCCTGCGCCCTGAGCAACAGTTCCTAGAGCCCCGGCCCCAAACCGTCCGCTTCCTCCGTTACCGCTGGCTGCAATCGTTGCCGAGAGTCGAGTCGAGGCCCCACCGCCCTGACCAGGAGCGTTGACGTCACCGTTGGTTCCAACGGTAGCACCAGCACCACCGGCCAAGATCAGGACAGTTGTGGCAGCGACGCCGCCGCCAGCACCGCCGGTCCCACCGTTGGCAGTAACGGTCACGGCTCCCACTGCAAACGTAGTGTTGCCACCATTTCCGCCAGCGTTGTTCCCGGCGGTCGCCGCTGTTCCGGCAGCACCGATCGCGTAGGTGTAGTTCGTGTTGGGGGTTACATCGAAGATCTTGATGGCGTAGCCACCAGCGCCACCACCGGGAGCCGCCGATGTTGCCGTCACACCAGTGACACCACCTCCACCTCCACCGCCACCGCCGACCTGTTCGACCTTGATTCGGGTTGTGGTCGGACCTGTCGTGAAGGTCGTGCCTGAGACCAGGAACGTCTCGCTGATGATAGCCTGAGATGGAGTTGAGACGGGCATCACGTCATCTCGGTGATTCGAGCGTTACCATTCGCAGATGCCCAGATCGCGTCGATACGACCCGTGTACCCATAGGGCACCTCCAGCGTCGAGTTCGACGTGAGGCGATAAGCAAAGCTCGTACTTGATGCGGTCGTGCCGAACTTCACGAAGCATACTTGCGTCGAATCGTTGAAGATGATCGCACCCATGCGAGCTGTATTCGCCGCAAGTAGCTGCGCGCTTGTTGCGCTTGATGCAACGCTTGTCTGCGTACCGGTTGCTGACGCACGGGGTGCAACTACGATCCCGGTGTCTGCCGCTACTGCTGTGACGCTAGCCGCCTTGATCGTGGCGTTGTTCGTCCCATCGGTCTGACGAACGAAGAGCGCCCTGGCGATTGCATCACCGGTCGGCATCGAATTCGTGCCGTCCGTGATTGTGACGAACCCACGACGACCCACCGTGTCCAGGGTGGGCATCGTGTTGGTGCCATCGGTCACACGAACCGGCCAGTATCCTGCCAGAGCCGCAGCCGTGCCCTGACCGGCAGTGACAGTTCCAGAGACCGGAACCGCACCTTGATCAGAAGCGATAACTACCGGGAGAGAATTCGCTGAAGTCTTGGACCCCACCGTGGGAGCCGTAGAACCGAGCCAGGCCCCGACATTCTCGTCTAGGCGACCGCCTACGAGTGCAGCGGGGAGCTGCCCGGTCTTGGCTGCATCGTAGAACGCGGCACCATCACTGAGTCGTGTCGCCCACGGTGCCGCCGCACCAGCAGCCGTGCTCTGAATCGCATTGACGTTGAGCTTGCCTGTAGAGTCTCCACTTGCCGACTGAACCAGCGTGCCGTCATCCACCATCATCAAGGTGCCGGTAGCAGTCCCACGAGCAGCACCGTCCGCGTACTGCGTACCACCACCGAACGTGTCTACGAATGACCCAGTTGAGTTAACGACCTGGACATACCCAGCACCGTAGTTGGTTCCTCTCTGAGAAACCCAGTCACCATCAGTTCCCGTGATCGTTGCCGGTGTATCAGCACGAACCAGTACCTTGGAAGTTCCAGTAGGATCGGCTGGAGCAGCAACATCCTCCGTGTACTGGGTTCCACCGCCAAAGCTCGTGATCTGATTGCCTGTGGCGTCGTAGATCGCAACATCGAGGGGCTGGTGATTCGCCCCAGATGCAGAGCTAGTCACCAGAGCTGCTGCTGATGAGCCCTTGAGTCCGCTCCTCAGAGTGGTCGTGGCGTTCAGCTTAGTCTCATCACTCTGACCAACAGTGGATCTTGTGTCACCTACAGGGGAGGTATCCCATAGGGTCGTAATAAACACACTGCCCGCACCCGTTATCTGTGTGGTGAGTTGTGCCCGGAGGCCAAAGAACCCGGCACAACTCACCTTCCACATAATGTCTGCTACGCCAGATAGCAGAATGGAGTTCTCGGTCGTGAATGATTCGGTACGAGTTGCTTTTACCGGGAACCAAACACCACCAGTTGCGTCCGAACCCTGAAACGAAATCTCGCCTGCTGTAATTGTCCCGGTACGTGTCAGTGAGATACTGACAGTGCAGGCATTACCAGCAACAGTGGGTGGAATAGCCTCAACATCAACACTGAGGTTCGTAGTATTATCCCAAGTTGCAGACTCTCCTTGACCATTATCGTAATAGGCTACAGCAACATCGTTGGAGTTTGGACTAATAGCAACGACCAGAGCTGTATCGGCAGCAACAGCCGCCGTGCTCGCTGCCTTCACCGCAGCCGCGTCTGTACCAGTTGAATTATAAATGATTACAGCGGGTGTATCACTCATTGTAATCACCAAAGTTTAATAAAGTCATATTGATCTAATCCTTGAAATTTCGAAAATCCCTGTATAAACAATTCTGTCACCAATTGTTTGAACTATCGGTGTTCCCCCAACTCCATACATATTCCATGTTATGCCTGTGGGGGCTATTAATGGAAGAGAAATTAACTTTTCAACTATTTTAGCAGTCTTATTTGAACTTTCATACCAGGTTATGGCTGTTGGGAATGGAACACCAGAAACTTCTCTATAAGCTCCGGAAGCAAAACCAAAACCGGGACCATCATCAATAAAATGAATCAGTTGTCTTAATTGTTCATGAGCACTCGTATTTAGTCCAGTTGGTCCCTGAGGTCCAGTTGGTCCCTGAGGTCCAGTTGGCCCGGGTGAGCCCTGAGGCCCATTTGTACCTGTTGGTCCCTGAGGTCCAGTTGGTCCGGGGGGACCGATGGGACCAGTAGGGCCTGGTGAACCACCCCCCATGGACAACCATATAGCTGATCCGATTGGCGTTGGCGAAATATTAACAAATGCTCTGCCGCCTGGTTGATCAACCCATATTTGCCCTGTGGTGTTTTCTTCTGAGAAATCATCAGCAAATGTTGGTGCACCAGTGTGTCCATAGAGAACCTGACCAGAAAACTGAGCGCCAGAATGTACTGCGACAACACCATCAAGCGTAGTTTGCTCTCCAACAGAAAGAGCTGATTGGAAGAATATATCGCAAAACCCATTCTCAGTATCAATATGATCAAGGACAGGTACTATCGCAGTGGCTATAATTTCAAGAGTGAGTCGATCCGAGTTGACTAAATTGTTTGGAAAATCAGTCGCGATCGTGTATGTATATTGACTAAGAGGCATATTAGGCTACCTTGAGAATCATAAGACTTCGTTGATACATGCTACCGGTTCCAGCATCAACTCTCCAACGACCTTCAATTGCTTGAGAACCATTAACTGTGACTCTTGCTGCACAATCAAATGCAGAAGCTACGTTTCCTTGAGAACCACCACGTCGAAAGTTTCTTTCGGAAGAAGCTACCTGTGCGCCATTCGAATAAATTGATGTAAAAATCGAGCTGTTAGTAGTACTATTATCAACTGATCCTGTAAACCATACGAGATATGTACCAGAGGTTGGTGTTACAGTCATTGACGTAGCAAGCGTGTCAGTAGTCGATGTGGTTGTGATAGTTCCAGTGGCCTCAATGATCTGAGACGATGGAGTTGCTTCAGGACCGGTAGGGCCTGGACTACCTGGTGAACCTTGTGTTCCTAAAGGTCCTAAAGGTCCAGTGGGGCCAGGTGATCCTGGAGACCCCAACGGTCCAGTAGGACCAGGACTCCCAGGACTCCCAGGACTCCCAGGAAAACCTAGAGGTCCAGTAGGACCGGGCGATCCAGGACTACCTGGGGACCCTGGGGACCCTTGTGGTCCAGTTGGACCTGGAGAACCTTGAGGGCCAGTAGGACCATCGATTCCAGTGGGGCCGGGGGATCCAGGAGATCCTTGAGGTCCAGTGGGGCCGGGGGATCCAGGAGAACCTTGTGGACCAGTTGGACCAGTTGGACCAGGTGATCCTTGTGGTCCGGTAGGACCAGGTGAACCCTGAGAACCCTGGGGGCCAGTTGGGCCAGGAGAACCAGGAGATCCCTGGGGGCCAGTTGGACCAGGAGATCCAGGTAAACCCTGAGGTCCGGTAGGACCTGGACTACCAGGAGAACCCTGAGGACCAGTTGGACCAGGTGAACCAGGTGAACCAGGAGATCCAACTGGACCGGGACTTCCCTGAGGGCCCGTAGCCCCTGTAACGCCTGTGGGCCCTGCTGCACCGGTTGGACCCGGACTGCCCGGACTACCCTGAGGTCCGGTTGGTCCTGGTCCTCCCGGCGATCCCTGAGGACCTGTAGGTCCTGGACTACCTTGAGGTCCAGTGGCTCCAGTTACCCCCGTTGGTCCTGCTGCTCCGGTTGGGCCGGGAGATCCTGGACTACCTTGAGGGCCTGTGGCACCGGTAACACCAGTAGGGCCAGCTGCTCCTGTAGGACCAGGACTTCCTGGTGATCCTTGAGGGCCAGTTGGACCTGGAGAACCAGGGCTACCTTGTGGCCCTGTGGGACCCAGGCTACCCTGAGGCCCAGTGGGGCCAAGTGAACCTGGAGAACCTTGAGGTCCGGTTGGACCCGGAGAACCCTGAGGTCCAGTGGCTCCAGTGACACCTGTGGCTCCAGCAGCTCCCGTTGGTCCAGGGGATCCAAGGGAACCTTGCGGACCGGTTGGTCCAGGGCTACCAGGTGATCCCTGAGGACCAGTCGGACCTGGGGACCCAGGTGACCCTTGAGGTCCAGTTGCTCCTGTGACACCAGTGGGGCCAGCTATACCAGTTGGTCCTGGTGATCCCTGAGGCCCAGTTGGTCCTGGGGATCCAAGAGATCCTTGTGGCCCTGTTGAACCTTGCGGTCCAGTTGCTCCTTGAGGTCCGGTTGGTCCTGGCGAACCCTGAGGCCCCGCTGATCCCGGACTACCCTGAGGACCGGTTGGACCAGGACTACCTAGTGAACCTTGTGGACCAGTAGGTCCTGGAGAGCCCTGTGGACCAGTAGCGCCTGTAACACCAGTAAGTCCAGCAGCACCCGTTGGTCCAGGGCTACCTGGACTTCCCTGTGGACCAGTAGGTCCTGGAGAGCCCTGTGGACCAGTAGGACCAGGCGAGCCTGGGGATCCCTGTGTTCCTGGGCTACCTAAGGGGCCTGTGGGGCCAGGTGATCCCTGAGGACCAGTAGGACCGGGGGAGCCTTGAGGACCAGTGGCTCCAATAGCTCCAATAGCTCCAGTGGGACCAGGCGAGCCTGGTGAGCCCTGAGGCCCAGTGGGACCAGGGCTACCTTGAGTTCCCTGAGGTCCTTGTGGCCCAGGTGAGCCTTGAGGCCCAGTCGCACCAGTGACACCTGTGGGGCCAGCTGCTCCAGTGGGGCCTGGACTTCCAGGAGACCCTTGTGGACCCGCAGCACCAGTGGGGCCAGGTGATCCAGGAGACCCTTGAGGTCCAATGGGACCTGGAGATCCAAGAGGACCAGTAGGACCGGGGGAGCCTTGAGGACCAGTAGCTCCAGTTGCACCAATAGGCCCGGCCACTCCAGTTACACCTGGACTACCAGGAGATCCCTGGGGACCTGTTGGGCCCGGAGAACCAAGTGAGCCTTGTGGTCCTGTTGGACCAGGACTACCTTGTGGCCCCGTAGGGCCAGGCGATCCCGGACTGCCTGGTGAGCCTTGAGGTCCAGTCGGGCCAGGCAAGCCTGGGGAGCCTTGAGGTCCAGTAGGTCCTGGCGATCCAGGTGATCCTTGAGGTCCAGTAGCCCCAGGACTTCCTGGACTACCCTGAGGACCAGTTGCACCAGTGACACCTGCGGGGCCAGCTGCTCCCGTTACTCCAGTAGATCCAGCAGGACCCGTTGGACCTGGGGAGCCTGGACTTCCTTGAGGACCTGTAAGACCGGGTGAGCCCTGCGGTCCCGTAAGTCCAGGACTACCTTGAGGCCCAGTGGCTCCAATAACTCCGGTTGGACCTGCTGCTCCCGTGGGTCCAGGACTTCCTGGAGAACCCTGTGGGCCAGTCGGACCAGGAGAACCTTGAGGCCCCGTAACGCCAGTAGGCCCTGCCGGACCGGTGGGACCAGGTGAACCCTGAGGTCCAGTAACCCCAGTAAAACCTGCTGCACCAGTTGGACCTGGTGAGCCTTGTGGACCAGTTACACCCGTGAGACCTTGGGGACCTGTCGGTCCAGGGGAGCCTTGAGGTCCCGTTGGGCCTGGGGAGCCAAGTGAACCTTGAGTTCCTTGAGTTCCTTGAGGACCGATGGAACCTGTTGGACCTGTTGGACCTGCTGCTCCTGTAGGCCCTGGGGATCCGGAGCTTCCTTGAGCGCCAGTAGCACCAGCTTGGCCTGTGGGGCCAGGTGAGCCTTGAGGGCCTGTGGGGCCAGGAGACCCAGGTGAACCTTGAGGCCCAGTCGCACCTGTAACACCGGTAGGCCCAGCTGCGCCAGTTGGCCCTGGAGAACCTGGACTTCCTTGGGGGCCAGCGGCGCCAGTTGGACCTGGTGAGCCTGGGAAACCTTGAGGACCAATCGGACCTGGAGACCCAGGGGAACCCTGAGGTCCAGTGGGGCCAGGTGAGCCAGGGGAACCCTGAGGACCTGTTGGTCCTGTACTACCGGGTGAACCCTGAGGACCAGTCGGACCGGGTGAACCTTGAGGTCCAGTAACCCCGGTCTGACCCGGTGCGCCAGTTGGCCCTGGAGAACCAGGTGAACCCTGTGGCCCTGTGGCCCCAGTTACTCCAGTCGGACCCACTGGGCCTGTAGGACCTGGAGAGCCCTGAGGACCCGTGGCTCCAGTGGCTCCAGCAGGACCAGTCGGACCTGGAGACCCAGGGGAACCCTGAGGACCTGTTGGTCCTGGAGACCCCGGTGAGCCTTGGGGCCCAGTAACACCAGTGGACCCAGCAGGACCAGTCGGACCTGGAGACCCAGGGGAACCCTGAGGTCCAGTGGGGCCAGGTGAGCCAGGGGAACCCTGAGGACCTGTGGAACCTGCTGCGCCAGTCGATCCTGGAGAACCAGGGGAACCTTGTGGTCCGGTTGAACCTGGTGATCCTTGAGGTCCAGTCGGACCGGGAGAACCCTGAGGACCGGTTGGACCAGTAGGACCCGGTGAGCCAGGGTTTCCCTGCGGTCCTGTAACACCCGTAGACCCTGCAGCACCAGTTGATCCTGGAGAACCTTGCGGACCGGTTGGCCCTGGAGAACCCTGAGTTCCTTGTGGACCGATAGGACCTGTCGATCCAGTTGCACCCTGGACACCAGTTGCACCCTGGGCACCAGTTGCACCCTGGGCACCAGTTGGACCAGGTGGCCCGGGTGATCCTTGGGAACCAATCGAGCCTTGAGGACCTGTCGATCCAGTTACGCCTTGGACACCTGTTGCTCCTTGAGTTCCTGTTGTTCCTTGAGTTCCTTGAGGACCGATAGGACCAGTTTCACCTGCTAAACCAGTTGCACCTTGAGGACCTGTCGGGCCTGGAGAACCAATCGGTCCTGTCGGTCCGACCAGTCCTGTTGCACCTTGAGGTCCAATAGGACCAGGAGAACCTTGGAATCCTTGAGAACCTATTAATCCTTGGGAACCGGTTGCACCTGCGGGACCGGTTGGCCCTTGTGGGCCAGTCGCTCCTTGAACCCCTTGATTGGAGAAAGCTACGAGAGAGCCATTCTCCAAAACCATAACTCGATTACCAGCCGAGCGACGCCACTCTCCCCATAAAGTGTGAACGCCAGCAGGACGACGAAGAACATAAGCCGCCGAAGAATTTTCAGGTTGAGCGTTTGCGTTGAATAATTGAAATTCGGGTCCAGGTATGTTATCGATAACAATTCTTATTATTGGAGTGTTGTTTACCGATCCACCAGAAGAATCAATAGCAACATTTAAGAAAGAAATAATATCAGCTTCAGAATTTAAATTTAAAGATATATAAGAGCTAGGAATTGAAGTGAATATTGAATGTGTAGCCTGAAAACCAGAAAAGACAGCTGTACTAACAGGAGCAGGATAAAAAGAAGGTACAGGACCAATTGGTCCTGTTGGTCCTGTTGGGCCAGGAGAACCCTGAGGGCCTTGAGGTCCAGTTAATCCAGGTGAACCAACCGGCCCTTGTAGACCGGCGGGACCTGGGGATCCAAGAGAACCTTGAGGACCGGTTGGACCAGGGGATCCTATCGGGCCTTGCAGACCAGTAGGACCGGGACTACCAGGAGAACCCTGAGGCCCCGTTGGTCCAACTGGCCCCGTTGGTCCAGTGGGGCCACGCGCTCCGGTTGGACCGGTAGCTCCAGTAACCCCACGCAGGCCAGGAGAACCCTGGGGTCCAGTGGGGCCAGGTGATCCCTGGGGTCCAGTAGGACCAGTTGGGCCAGGAGAACCTGGAGAACCCTGAGGGCCTGTAGGGCCAGGAGAACCCTGGGGTCCAGTTGGTCCAGTTGGTCCAGGAGAACCAGGTGAACCCTGGGTTCCTTGAAGCCCTGTGGGGCCAGGAGAACCCTGGGGTCCAGTGGGGCCGGGAGAACCAGGTGAACCGGGAGAACCAGGTGAACCGGGAGAACCACGTGGGCCAGTTGGGCCAGGTGATCCAGGTGAACCAGGTGAACCAGGTGAACCTTGTGGTCCAGTTGGACCAGGACTACCCGGCGATCCTTGAGGTCCAGTGGGGCCAGGAGAACCCTGGGGTCCAGTGGGGCCGGGGGAACCAGGAGAGCCCTGAGGCCCTGTTACACCAGTGGGGCCGGGGGAACCAGGAGACCCCTGTGGTCCTGTTGGACCAGGTGACCCTTGAGTTCCTCGAGGTCCAGTGGGGCCAGGTGATCCAGGTGATCCCTGAGGTCCTGTGGGGCCAGGGGAACCAGGGGAACCAGGGGAACCTTGAGGACCCGTTGCTCCGGTTAAACCGGTTACACCGGGAGAACCTTGAGGCCCTGTGGGACCAGGTGAACCAGGAGACCCCTGAGGTCCAATCAATCCAGTGGAACCAGGTGAACCAGGTGAACCCTGCGGACCTGTCGGACCTGTCGGACCTATCGGGCCTGTGGGGCCTGGAGATCCTTGAGGCCCAGTAACACCTTGAGTACCAATAGGACCAATAGCACCAGTTGGACCAGTTGGACCAGGAGCACCCGGAGAGCCTTGAGTACCGACAGGCCCAATAGCGCCCGTTGGACCTGTCGATCCAGCCGGGCCTGTCGGTCCGATAAAGCCTCTTGCACCTCTTGGGTTGTCTACTGACAAAAATTAATCCGAAGAGGCTGTTAAAGTTATTGCAGTAGTTCCCGGTGATCCCGGTTTTCCTTTTTCAGCTGCTAAAACTCTTACTGTCTTAGGTCCTCCGGGAACGCTGACTTCAATCATAAAATTAACTGAAGAGTTAGACTGAGGTATAGGACCTTCTAGATCTTGTAAGAACATGGCTTGAGAAGCATTTTGATCATCTCCAACTACGAAGGTATCAATCAAAGTTTCTTGAGTTTCTTCTGTTCCATTCCCCCACATGATTCTATAAGTTGCAAAACCGCCAACAACACCACGTGTATAATTGATATAAAAACAAATTTTTCTAACACCAGAAGGGATTATGTACGATGGTTGATTCGTGTATCCACCGCCCGATGGTAAAGCTTGAGAAGCGAGATGAACAACTCTCGGGATCTCAAAATCACAACAATTTGAAGGACCTGGCATAGGAATAGGAATCGTTGCAAAAATTGGAGAAGGACAAGGACAAGGAGCCATCGGTGTTGGACAAACACGGACCTGATCACAACACGCAACAAGAACGCCAGGAACAACTATCGGATTAAGAGCGCAATCAGGAGTAATAACATTGCATGGTACTAAAATCATAACTGCGTATGGAAGCGGCGGATTTATGACAGAAAAATCAATACAAGATGAAGTTTGAGGAGAATCAGAAGTTTCTTGCCAATCCCACTTTATCCTATAATCCCCACTTTGAACAGCAACAAACCAACTTGCAAAATATTCCCCTATTGTCGCACGATCAGCAATCGTTCGTGGGTTGATAGGACGACCTGCTGCATTCAAAATGGTCCAAAAAACCATGAAAGCATCAGCAGGTAAACCGGCACTGTTTTTCAAATAAAGAGGAAGATCGTTCCTTCCTAAAAGAGAACCGGTTAAGAAAGCATACCCGCCTTTTTCTGGGAAACCAGTATCACAAACACGACAAGGATTACAATTATAGCTTGAAGGATCAACAATAAAGAAATTTTGCTCTGCACATTTTACAGATTCACAATGATTTTCTTGATATTCCCATTTAATTATATAGTTTCCGTTTTTAACGTTAGACTGCCATGGAGCATAATAAGTTCCCGTATCTTGTTTTATGGCGGGAAGTTTTGAACCTGATACGGGTTCTCCATTAAATGTAGTTATTGACCAACGTACGTCTATCCCATCTTGGAGATAACCAAGATCGTTGTGGAGTTTGATCTGTAAATCTCCACGAGTTAAAGTTGATCCGACAAGAAAAATTGCCATTTTTTAGCAAGTTGAATTGTTGAGAAAAGAAGCAGTTAAACCACCAGTTGAAGCACTTGGGGTAAAGGCTCCAGCCGGGATTATATCATAGTCTGCAGAAAATTCAGTGCTATATGCAGCGAAATTCAGTACCAACCTCCAAAAGCCCATTCGGTCCGGTAAGAACCGAATGGAATAAAAACCAGGATTTCCGGAAATTTCATTAAAATAAATTTTTCCAGAAAGAATCTGACCGCTTTGAATTGCTGTCCCGTCAGCAATTGGCCAATTCAATGGGTTATTATTTACAAAATTTGTCGATATGACTGAAGAATAGGTTAAACCGGAAACCCGATTCACAGTATTAACGGGAAAAAATACTTCCGTTATATCATACACGACTGTGCCTGCTGGTAAAAGACGGCTCATACATTTAAACGATGATAAAGAGCTAACCAGAAATGGTACTCCAAGCCGATAAAGCTTGGATTTTATCTTCAACCGAATATTTTGGGTCCATGACTTCCACCAATAAAATAGCTTTAGGCCATTTCGTCTCAATAGCCCGAACCCAAGGGCCTATGTCATAACCAGTCAAACTATGGTCCATAGTAGAATCCATTGTATGAACATGAACAGAAGCAATCGGTAATTGTAGAAATTCTTGAAATATTTGTTCTGATTCTCCGATATTCCCACGAGAATAACAACTATATAAAATATGCCCTAAATCCAAACAAATTTCATGACCTGCGTCTACAATAGGTGAAAAATCTGAAGCTCGACACCAACCAGCATCTGTCGGGTGCCAATCTTGATTATGATTTTCAAATAGTATACGCTTACCTGGTTCTAAGTACTTTTTCCATTCAGCGAAGGGGGTATACTTAGTCACATGAGCTACAAAATAATCAATTCTTCCATCATCAAAAGCTACTTCTTGAGCAATTTGAGAACTAGGAAGAAACGATGGTAGATGAGCACTGATACTTTTAAATCGGCCATATAAACTATCGAGAATTGTTTTTCTAGTGTTTATATTCCCAGAATGAAGACAGAACTCGGTCGCGTCTATTGGCGGACCGTCATACGATTCATAAATAGATACTCCGTGCATCATAAACCTTATTAAGAAAATTAATCTTAGAGGGTAAATACTGAACAAACGTTTAGCTGAAGCACATCTGCTTCACAGCCACTATCTGTTGCGCATATTGATGTGGTTTAACAGAAGTTTGATTTGAATAATAAGCCGTTTGGAGATCTTTAATAGAGCCGGCCGGATTTTTAAAAATGAAATATTTACGAGCACCCTGCATACGTTGTCTGACTAAAACACAACCGGAAATCAGCAAATAAGCTGATAAATAAATATCATGAGTCTCAAGTTCTTCGTCTAGTATGTCTGACATCTTATCTATAAGACTATACTAAACAGAAGTCTAATACAGATGAACCCTCCAAATGGAGGGTTCATCTTGGGTTCATACAGAACCAAATCCATATTGGACTAAACAGTATATACTGTCACGCCATCATTCTGAACCACGGCAGCTGCGATTCCAGCTGGAAGTCCAGAACGAGTTCCACCAGGCTGGAAAGTAGCCGAGCGAAGTTTCGAAATCACACCGTAAACGAACGAAAGAAGAACAGGACCAGACTCCACAAGCTGCGGAGCTATCGTGTTCGCAATTCCATTCACCAAATTCGTTTGCTTCGTCGCGCTAAGCAACACGAACGTTGAAAGGGCCGTAATAGCGGCAGTACTCACGTTGATCGTGACTGACGTTGGGTAAACGGTGGCGATCAAAGTGGCAGCCGAAATACCAGAAACGATCGTAACGCCAACCGGGAACCCGACTGCCGTGTTAAGAGTTGATCCGTTAGCAACGGAATCAATCTCCATACGAGCAGTCGGACCAGCATTCGTACCGGCCGTATCTATCTGCAATTTATTCGGTGCAGTAATCGAAGCCACAAATGGAAGCCCGAGATTTATGAAGGAGAGATTCAAAGAATCTCGGATATCCGTCTTAGCCGTAGCAACGCCGGCAGGAACAGCAATGATCGAAAATGCGTCAGCGGCAAGCTTCCGAATTCGAAGCGTATTGTTAACTGACGTATCGACAGTTGCCGCCACATCTGTTGCAAGAACAGATAGGAAAGCGTACGTGTTCAGAGTCGTAGTGATCTCTGCACTTGTCGGCTGATGGAAATAACGGCTTTGCCCAGCCGGTTCCATCGAAAAAGCTCGTTGAGAGCGATTTTCAATGTCGTTCAAGTAAAGATGACTAATGTCTGATCGAACAAATCCTACGCGCATTTTCCTTACCTCATTACCTTGGGGTTAGATTCTAAAGGCACCCAGACGATCCTATAAAGGACTACACAAGAGTGAAAGTATTGCTAAACTTCGAATTAGCAAACACTTTAGCTGTCCATCCGGCTGCGGGGACGCCAATAGTCGATGTGGCATCAAGGAAAGTAATCGTAGTTGCATTAAGAACTGTAAAGCTTGTCTGAGGAATAGTTTGAGATACTGCAACAAGATTAGTCAGGGTTATATAAGTTATATCAGGAGCGAGAGAGACGAAAGTCGTACCGGTTACAGTTGTACTTGCGCCGGCGAGAGCGTCTCCAGTTATTACTGGGGTTGCAATCAAAGAAGAGGCAAATACGGCCAAAGAAACCCGACCAGCAGTAGTTAAACCGGCAATAGTTCCATTATTTGCTGAAAGAAGGACTCGATCAGAAGGAACGAAATCCGTATAACCTTTAACGGCAGTATTTAGGGGATTAACATAAGGAATATACACCCTCTGCTTCGCCCTCTGAGCATACCCAGGGGAGTTAGACTGACCATCATCACACTTATCTATCAATATAGATCGGTTTAAAGTTTGTTGATTCGTGACTCTAAAGAGGGTGATCGACATCGCTATCTCCTGATGTAACTGTGTAATAAAAATCGAATCAAGTGGTTGGGTTATTTCTGATCGATGCTAGAACGTTAATGGGTACGACCCCACCTGCTCCAGATATGAATAATTGACTAGCGTTAGGATATATTGAAGGATATATGGAACTAGTAGTAGCCAAAGGTCCAATTTCATATACAGGACCGGTCGGTTCAAAAGAAACGTTAAGTACGTTGGCAGGGTCTAAATTTGTAAATATCATATTATGGACAAGCATTGGGAGTTGAATTTCAAGAGGGCCTGGAGTAGGAGCATTTCCATTCAAAACCAAAGCTCGATTCGGCTCCGGGCTGTATGGAAGAATTAACTGCATGGCCTCGTCAGCCCCGATGACTCCAGCAAAATCTACCGGGGCTAACTTTATATACATTGGTTTGGTATCATCCAACCCAGAAGCTGTATAATCATCTGGATTAAATAAAAATCTCGTTTTACCACGAAATTGATTATCAGTATAACCGTTATTTAGGACGGTTAAAGATTGTTTTCCATTTAAGGAAACGGTCTCAAATAAAGCAAATACCCCGTCAAAATTACCAGCAAATTTCATTCGATAGCTAGCAACACCCGGCCGATAAGGCCAATTCAAGTCAACTAACTTATTTTTACGCCTGTAAACACTAAAAATTCTAGCCATCTCGGATAAAACAGGATATTAAAAATCAAACTCTCTTGTCTTTTTTGATGATTTTATCGTAAGTGGCCGCGGATTGAGCCCCGCGTTCCTTCATGGCTATATTTTTAGCCTCTCTCCAAGACTCAGTTTCTTTACCTTCAAAATTTGGTATAGCTTTTTGACCCTCACCATAACGATCCCGTTGGCGACGGATCATTTGATCGTTCTTTTTATTCATTTGTCCTTTAATCCTATTACCTTTAGATGGCCAAGATCCGGACGGCCCATCTTTTAAAACAAATTGTATGCCAGATGGATTAAATTGATAATTACATGAAGATTTACATTTATTACATTTAGGATGGAAATCCTTAAAATCCTTTACAGAACAACTTTCTTCTTGGACGTTTTTGCATTTTGAACAAGCGTAATCGTATTGCACAATGACCTCTTAGAATACTTTACTTTTTCAATTCCTCCTCAGGTTCCTCCTCAACCTCGGGTTCCTCCTCTGGTTCCTCCTCCTCAATTTTAACTTCTATCTCTGGGTTTTCTTCTTCTAGTTCTTCTGAAGTCTCTTCAGAAACTGCAATTAATCTATCCCATTCTTCGTCTATTTCTCTAAGAAGATCATCATCGTCCAAACCCCAGTTTTCATCAACTATCTGTTGGACGAAAGTGTCTAAACGTTTTAAAACAGCAAAAGTATGCTTACAGAGCCAAAACTCCCGATCAGGATCACGAACATTCGGAGGAGAAGCCTTTCCGTTAGGTTTTCCTAGCAAAAATTTATTTGATTTAGCATTAAATTCGGGTCCGTTCCATCTCCAGAACGGACAAGAACAAGTCATAGCAACTTCATTTAAACTAGTTAAAGAAGCTCGGACATTTTTCGGTTTATTCCCGCAATCAACTTTAAAAGAAAAAATCCGACCACGCTTATCATATGATACTAAACTAACAGAACAAACTTCCGCATTTTCTTTGATTTTCTTCGGGACTTCAGTAATTAGCCTCTCAGGTTTAAGAGACAATTTGAAGAATGCTACTTGCCGTAATGAAGAATGACGAGGTTTTTCTTCAGATCTATAAGGGTAAGACCAATAATTGGTGATATCAATGTCAGACATGTAACTTGTGTCTGACGGGACTTGCCAATTTTCGTCCGTCCCATCATCTTGATGGGTCTTTCCCCAATATCCATCAATATCAAACATAGATCCGGGGTCGGAATCCGTTACGGTTGGCTCCGGATCATTTTCAACAACAAAAGTTTTGGTCCCAAACAAATCAGCCGAATCTGTTTCATATCCGGCCCCACTATCATCAAATGCAACACGAGAAGCCACCGATGCAATCGACATCGGTTCAACCGTAACTGGGACTAAAAATAACTGTTTTAAATGATCGGGAATTGCAACAGCAAAACTCAATAAATCAGGATATACTTCTTGACACTCAAACGCATACATTGCCGCATCAGATAATATAAAACCACGAGGAGAATTACTGGACATCTAAATAAATTCTCAATTAAACCGAGAAAATATAAATTTTGTTTTTAACTTTCCATATACTTTCTTATATCCATACTCTGATGAGTACCCTTTTTCATTTTTCCCCATTTTAACCGCATGATTATAAAGAGTTTTTTTATGCAATATCCAACCGCCATCATTTATGTAATGATAATCTGGCTTAGTATTTCCAATTTCTTTCCAATTTGCGGCTTTATATATGACCCCGGAGTGTCCATAGGTCGAATCAGCGAATGATACTAAATGATTGATCTTTAAGTATTTCTCAAAAACCATTTTCATACACTTCGAAATAAACCAAGAGGCGAAGTTTTTCTTTTGATACTCCGGATGTATGCAAAAACGATCGAGTTCTAAAACTTCCGAGTAAGAATAATTTAAAGAAGTTGCAACTTCTTTTCTTATAGGAGTAGAAAATTTACAAACAGAAATTAATTTCTCTTTCAAAAAAGCTCCATATATTACCTTGGATGACCTACCGAACTGAGCATAATGGAATGAGTCTAAAAATTCTTTCGGTAAGGAATTGTGTGATTTATTCTTTATCTTAGGGTCCAACTCCTTCAGTATTACTTCAGAAAAAGAAAAATCAACGATATCAACTTTAATTTTAATTTTCAGTATTTCTTCTATTTTTTTCTCTACAATCTTCGGATTTAAAAAATCTCGTTCATGCAAATATAAAATTTTAGAATTAGGACGAGATTTTTCAAAGTAAGAAAACTTAGAAGCGTCTTTAGACGAAGCCTTTTTGATTGAGTGCCAGTATTCACCTTGACATTCTATGAAAGTATCATGTTCTGGTAAGAAAAAATCAAAAATATAAGGGCCTAAAGGTTTTTGCTCTTCAAAACGAACATGCATGGACTCAAGTATATTATGCGTAACTATTTCCAGTGATGACTTGTAACCCTTAATGAAAACTTTTGATAAAGAACTAGAAACTCTATTTTGATAGTCAGAGTTTTCCCATAGTTTCTTCATAGATTTGGATTGTTTTTCAATCCAAATCGGATCGTTTCTTATCTTTAGTTGATTTGTTCTGAAATCATCATTGTCCCATAGTTTTTTTGATCGTTCAGAAGTCTCTTTAATATAGTCGGAACTCGTATGGATATTTTTTTGATTTTCCCTGTATTCAGAATTTTCCCACATTAACTTGGATTTTTTAGATATTTTTTGTTTTAACAGTGTTTTATCAAGCGATTTAAGAGAATCATTAACCCTAATTCTATAATCAGGGTTTTCCCAGAGTTTTTTGATTGAACAACTTCTACAAATATTTGATCTATTAATTTTCTTATTGTGTTTTAACTGTTTAAACGAAATAAGAAACAATTTTCCACATATACAGTTAATACTAATCTTTGATTTGTTATCCAATCCTTTCTCGTTCACACCACAAACATACACTAAGTTCAATCCTCGTTAAATTTCATTTTATCCCCAGTTCTCCGGGGTATATTTATTCTTATATCATCTAAAACTCTTTCAAGTTCATCGACTTTTTCGGGACGAAGAATTTGGCGCAACTCTTCATAATCCATTTTATTTACAGCCATAGCCGTAGCCTCGAGAGCTCTCTCCAGTTTAAGCAAAGCTTCTGGAGCAGCATGAACGAGATCTCCGGCTACGGCATATATATGATCCTTCTTATCGCTAGAATGAATTAGATTTATGGCTTTAACAATATAAGACTTGAGTTCATCACAACGCAAACGAGCGTCGGAAAGTTCCTCTTGTATATATATCGTTATGCCAGCAGTTTTATTATGGCTCATCGTTCAGACGAGCCGATAAATGGTTTACTTAGGAAATTGTTTTGAATATTCAGTATGGAGAACTTTCCTAAAATTATCGCCTTCGGCCGCATAAAGAGCCTCGAGGAAAAGAGGAGAAAGTGAGTCATAGTTCTTCACACGTTCAAGTCTCTCCGCCATTTTCCCTTCAAAGGGCCAACTGGCCGGGAAACTGGGGTCTATGTGTCTAGCAATTCTAACCCTTGCAGGGATTTTCGTATTTATTACCAGATCCGTTGTTTCATTTCTATACGATTCTACTTTTTGAGATTTCTTATCGGCTTTCCGATGAGTTCCACTAGTATCCTCTATATCAATACCTTCGCTTGATGCTCTAGAGGTATGACGGACTGAGGCAACGGTTACCCCTTCATCTCCGATATCTTCCGTAATTGTTCGGTCGACTCTCCCGACATTAGTAGTTATTTCAACACCTTCTCTAGTAATTTTATTTATTTTAGCCTTACCTATTGCATCAGGCTCATTCAACTTCCTCATCGTATTGCTATACGCAGTATCTTTTGAAACATCAAAAGAAGCTTTTGCCGCTGATCTGATACGACCAACAGGGGCCCCATCTTGAGAATCATCAGCACTATTTTGTACTTCCATGCCCCTAACAGAACGACGATCCGAGGATGTCAAAATTTTCCGGTCCCCGTGCCTAGTCCCATTATCACGCCCGCGATCATCAACTCGAAGAACAGTCTCTTCATCAAGAGAATCCGTCTCCATAACCCTCGGAACTCCACGCTGGACTCGGGAAAGATCAGTATTAACTGTTTGAGCTTTAGCTATGTTCCTACTTGGGTTAGTAGTAGCTATATGGACGCCTTGTTGATCGGAAGCGGAAGAAAGCCATCCAGCCTTCACCGCCCCACGAAGTGAAGGTTGGGGAACCTCTGCTCCAGCATAGCGGAGCATAGTCCCATCATATTCAAGTTCGTCTCCAGCTTCAATAGCAACAAGATTATGAGTATTAGCGCCAATACGCACTTTCATATTGGCGTAAAACTTTTGATAATCACCACGTTTCCAAATAATAGCTTCCATCTATCAGACCTCCTTATTGGCCTGATAAATTGTACTGTAATGATGGAACGTCGGTTATAAAAGCTTTAAAATATTATTTAGCGGAAGTAAAAACTTCAGATTCTCCCTCAGGTTCTTCACCACTCTTAATAGCACTTATAAATTTATCTATTTGGCGCTTAAGAAATTTCAACTTAGACTCGAGTTTTTCCTCGTTTGAAGTTTCTTTACGAGCGTCTTCCCATTTATCTTCAGTTCGCTCGCCTTCTTCTAAATCCCAAGGACCAAGTTCCTCGTCTTCTGCAAGACGCATCATCAAGCCAGCTATTCTGCGACAGGTTTCTTCCGCAGATTTTTTAGAAGAACGAACAGTGAAAGAAGCGGGGGGCCCACTTACCCTCCAAGCGGCTTTCCTTATCTGAATAGGGGAAGCGCTAATCTCAGAAATAACTTTAGATATATCTTGAGCCACCAAAGAAACTTGAGGCTTCTTCGATTTCTCAATCCCATCAGCAATTTGGAGAAGAGCCTTGGCAACTTGATCGGGTGTCATCAGATACAAAAGATTATCAAAAGTCCATGTAAATCAAATCTATTCAAGAGTAAAATATTTTATGAAAAATTATAAATTAATCGAAATCACTAGACTGCAGCCGAAAGGACCTCATTCCAATGGGATATATAATATTCTCCTAACGGACGCGTCTTCAAACGAAATATCTATAGAGTGTCCAGACGATCTCATAGAGACAATGGAATACCTGAGATCGTTCTCCGGGCGTCTCCTTACGGATGATATCTCAGTCCCCATGATTTGGGATGGATCTAGGATAAGTATAGACTGGGAGAGTGAGTTTCCACTAAAGGAAATTCTTCTGACCAGAGAAATGCTTGAAGCATAAAATTCTTGTAAATTGTGGTTTTCATGGGAAGAATTGCTGCACTCAGCCACGATTTACAAGACTATCTTCAAAAAGAATTTGGAACCAAATTAATAGAAGGAGCTATATACGACGCTTTAGATTCATTAAATGAAACATTAGTCAATTTAATATTTCAAAATATAACTCAAGGTATGCCAGCAAAAAGTCAAAAAGACCCGGTTAAAATTCGTCAAGATGCGGAAAGAATACTAGATGACGAAATTAGTAATTCAATAGTTAAAGATATTTTTATTAGACCAAAAGATTCTACTTTAAAATTGATGGTAAGAAAACTGCAAGGTGATCTCGATTACGCACTTGCAGCAAAACCAGTTCCACCAAGTGAAATACCTTTTTCAGAACAAGAAGATGACCCATATCTTGAAAAAATCGTAAAGAAGTATATAACAACAGATCTGATAGGATCAGTTGCGAAAGAAATAATAAACGATATGGGGAGAACAGGTTCTATAAAGAAAATTGCTTTAATCCACGAAGTTCAAGAAAAAATTCGGGTCATAGCAGCAAAAATTGCAGCTTCGTGATGTACTTTCTCATGTGAAAAAACTGATCAAGTTTTCAATATTCCTATTCATAATAATATCAATCGCTTTAATTTGGTTTAATTCTTTTGCTCATACAAAAATTAAAGCAAAAGCTCAAGAATTTGATTTAGAAGTAAAGATGGGGTGGGCTTGGCCGTCTCTGCATGAAGTGAAAATATCAGATGTTCAAGTATTTGATAAAAATAAAAATAACGCTAAATTCAAACTATTAAAGATTAATTTTACAAGTCAAAATATAGAGACAGGAGCAGGAGAGGTTATTTATACTGATAAGAGAGGAAAATTCATAACTAATGTTCGGAATATAAAGAAAATTGGAGAACAAATATTCATAGATATGGAAAGAATTTTATTTGAGAATGAGTCTTTCGTTATAAATTCAAAAAATACAAAAATAGAATTGAATCAAAAACAAATAAAATCTATAAATTCCAAAGAGTTATCAATAAAAACTAAGAAAAAAGAAAAATCAGAAGAACCGAGAAATTTAGAAAAACTTTTTAGAATTTATGAAAAAGTATCTAAATTCAAAACAGAAATTGAATCTTTCTCCATAAATTCTTATGGACCAGCAAAAATATCAATAAATCCGAATGAGTCTGGGATCTCTTTTAAACTATTGAAAGAATGTTCAAAAGAAAATCCTCCCAAACTTGTGGATTTAGAATGTACATCTATAGATTCTAACATATTTTTAAAATTAGATGAAGGAGAAAAAATAGAATTCAAAACAAATGCGGAAATTGGTCCGATCAAGATAAACCATAGGGTTTTATCCAAAGAGACCATAGATATACCAAAATTTAAAATAGAAACAACAGGGCATATAAGTTTAGATGGAACAATATTACACACAGATAATATGTTAGAATTCATGAAAATTAAAACACCGATATCTTTCAGCAAGGATAAATATTTAATTCTTTTCGAAATTGATTTACCCGAAACTCCTTGTCAAAATTTGCTAGACTCAATTCCCGATGGAATGAACGAAAAAATTAAAGGGATTGAATCTGATGGAAAAATAAAAGGAAAAATAAAAATATTATATGATTACAAGAATTTTGGAAGATTAAGCAAATCAGACGCTTGGATTCAACAAAAAATAGACTGCAGTATAACAAAAGTTCCAGAAGAACTTGATACGAAAAGATTTAGAAAGACATTTAAGCATAAGATATACTCTTCAGACGGGAAACCGAAAGAAGTTATTGTAGGTCCAGGGACATCTGACTGGACTCCAATATCCGAAATGTCTCCATATGTAGAATTAGGAGTTCGATTATTCGAAGATCCGGGGTTTCGAAAGCATGGCGGGATCATATTTCAAGCCTTAGAAGGTTCTTTAAGAGATAATTTAGTGTTCGGGAAATTTATACGAGGAGGAAGCACTATAACAATGCAATTAGCCAAAAATCTTTGGCTAGATAGAAATAAAAACATCGCGAGAAAATTACAAGAGCTTGTTTTAGCCAAATGGCTTGAACAGTCTTTATCTAAAGACCAAATTATAGAAACCTATCTAAACATAATCGAATATGGTCCGAATTTATACGGAATAGGACCAGCATCCTATTATTATTTTAAGAAAGAGCCTTATCAACTAAGTCTCAGCCAATCAATGTTTTTAGCGTCTATTCTCCCGAACCCGAAATCTGTTAAATTTGTGGAAGGATCTGAGTTATCGCAAGACAGAATGCTATTTTTAAGAATGAATATGGATGTTATGGGAAATCGAGGCTGGATAACCGAAGAAGAATTAATTAAGGGGAAAAAAGAGCAGCCTGTTTATGGAAAACCTGGAGTAAATGGGAAAGGGTCTGAAGATGATGACTTCATTCCATCAAGAGACATATCCCCATACGAGATAAATGACGAAGAGCAAGTCACCCCACTAGGAGGATTTGCTCAAGAAAAGTAAAGTTTTACGGAGGCCAACATGTCATTAGGTGATCACAACTTGTATATTCCTCAAACATCAACAAATATTTCTCAAACAACGATTACTATTGGGGATACCGCTATATATCCGAATATGAACGGAACTTGGATAATAGATCCGATGGGTCAACAAACTATCCCATATAATGGAATGCCTGGAGGGCAACATATAACTATTGGAAATACAAATTTCGGAAATTTTATTAATCCAAAATTTGCCCTTAATGAAGCAATGAAAGCAGCAATTAAATCGGGAATGGAAAAAGAAGAAATTGAGAAAATGATGAATGAAGCTTTATGCGAAGAAGTCGTTGACTCTTAGTCTTTGTAAATGAGAGATCGAAAATTGTATATTAGTATATGGTAAAGCAGTCGAAATCAATAGATAAAGAATTCCGAAGACTAACTTCCATAGCTGGGAAAAATGTTACGGACGAGAGTATAGGGGAAAGATTATTATATAAACTGTCAGACTCAACTTTATCTGACAGGGCCAACAAATATAGAAAAGAATCTGATACGAGCAGCCCTTACAATATTTTCTTAAGAGGCGTGAATTTTCAAGAAAAGGCAGAAGGACGAGAAATATTTTATCATAAATTTGGACGAGAAGTATTCTTTTTTTATGGTCCAGAAGAAGTTATTTTAGAAAAGCTCCGACGAGCCTCCGACGAAGAAACGACGATGGCTCTTCTTTCGGTTTAAAAACCGAAAGACAGTAAAGTACCGGGTGAAGATTTTAATAACTCTCAGAATAAAGAAAGAAGGAAAAGAACGTATTCAAGAACGTATTCTAGACATAGATAGTATCCCTGATTATGTTTCAAAAATGGACTGGGTAATTTCAGAATTCACCGCTGATGGGTATAAAGTTGAGCTTTTAGCTGAAAAAGAATTATTTGAAGGCTCCGAAGAACTTAATTAACTATTTAAGAGCTTATAAGTTTCAACTTCATCATTTGCTATGATAAGTTCCGATAAATCAAAATTAACCATACCTCCTATATCGTCACTCAAATCCATATTTCTATTTTGAACTAAACATTTAGCTTGCCCCGGAGGGCCTGAACGAATTATTTTTCCATAATAATTAAAATATTTAGATTTTTCGTTTATTACACGAAAATAATCTCCATTTTTCATACGAAAAATTACAGTTATTTAGCTTTAGTTAATATTTCCCTTTTGTCCGATTTAAGTTTATTCAAAACTGTCTTCATAGAAGAAGAAGCACCACTAAGTCCCATTTGCTCAAACAAATCAATAGAATCTTGAAAAATTATAATAAGTATCCTCAAAAATTTTTGAGAATCTTCTTGCTTTGCAGCATTCTGAAGTTTCTTAGCACCGTTAAGAAATGTCTCAGCCAAAGCCTGAGACATTTCCCAATTCAAACCCTCATCTTTCGCATAATAATTTTTCATTTATTATGATTTATCACCCAATTACGATTTTTGAAATAGTCAGTTACTTTTTGGTGTTCTGTTGCAAATGAAGATCCAGACCCTGCAGATAAAGCTTGAGCAAGATTATTTATTTGACTACCAAATACTTCAGTTTGTTTTTGACCTACAATCCACTGCAAGAGTGCTCTTGCACTAGTTGTCGGTGCTATTTGTTGTTGTTGTTTTTTTAAAACAACACCTTTATATTTAGTAGACTGAGAGCTGGGAGGAGGATTTGAAAGAACATCATTTACTATTCCATTAACACCAGCTTTAAACTTAGCTGGATCAACAATAATTGAATCGATTATATTTTCTTGATCATCAAGATCAATTATATATCCACCTAAATCTTTAGGAGAAGAATAACCACCTTCTAAAAGTTTATTATAGTATCCAGCTTTTGTACTAAATGTGACAGTCTGCAAACCCTTTGAATGTTTGAGCCCAGTGGGATATTTTCCAGAGTCATCAGATTCTGATTTATATAAGCTAGAGTCATATTCTAATTTAAATAGAATCCCTCCTATTAAATAGTTTGATGAAAAAGAGTCTGCTTTTATAGCAAAAGATACGAATCCTTTTTTACCATGAACGTCAAATCCTTTTCCTGCAGGATTTGTGTCATACAAGCCATTAGAAAGCTCCCCGGGTACTACCTGGGCAGCGTCAAAAACGAAAGCATCTCGAACAGAATTCGAAAGAGTTCTATCGCTTGATATTTTAAAAGCGATCTGTTTTATGAGAGAAGCAACGTTTGCACGCTTAATCGGATCTCTTGAATAATCCATGATCCACTGATCCTTTTTCCTTGAGTTTTCTTTATTTTTCCTTGATTTCCTTAAGTCTTCTTTATTTAAATCATATAAAAATTCCTGAACAAATTTATGAGATCTTTCGTCATCACCTTTAAAAAGTATGCTGTAATAAGGAGAAGTTCTAATTTTTTTAAGAAGAAAATTGAGCTCGAGTTGAGAAATAGTCCGAGGTTCAACATCCGATGATTTCAGATGTTCTTCCTCCAATTTGTCTAAATGATCTGATATTAATTCTTTAAGAAGAGTTTTTGCGGCTGCCGGTCCCGGCCCCTTTTTCTTCTCGGGATCGGCTGAAAATATTTTTCGAGCGATGTCAAAAAAGTTCACATATTTAAAACAGCATGAAAGAGTTAACGAAGAGGTTGCATTGGGAAAGGTTGAGAAGAATATCCAGGGTTTGATGCTTGCGATGCTTGGGGATTTTCCAAATCATCTATGATGGTTTCTTTACCTATAACTTCTGTTGTATGAGCAATGTCTAAAAGTTCCGGGACATCTTCTCGGGTTAATTTGTAATTAGAACTCTGTAAACAGTGAGAAATTTGAGAAATAGAACTGATCTCATCCCCAGGGAGGGAGAGAACTTGTATCAAAACATCATGGGAAAGAGATTGAAGATTCGGATTGTTGGCTAATAAGCACCCGATGGTATTAATGGTAAAATGTCGATGTTTTTCCAGAAATTGTTTATATAATTCAGGACTTCGAGAAATAACATCTGCCATGGATTCTGTGAATCCTAAGTTCCGATTATTTGACGATGCATATATTTGACGATATATATCTTTTTGTTCTTCAGACAAATCTTCAGGAGTGGGAATTTCTTCCGTTGCTAAACTTTGGTCTGACTCATATTTCTCATATGCACTTCTACGGGTCAGTCCGGAAAAACTTTTTAATTTCATTTAATTTCTTCTTTGTAGTTCGGAGACAAAATCTTTACCCCGGTAAAATTGAAGAAGGCACCGACCGTCTTGAATATAACTTCTTTAGAAGACTCAGACAGATTTTTCCAAGCTTCTTCTGTGAGATCTGAACAAACATCAACCTCAATCTTAGGAACAAATTTATCTGCAGAAATCTCAAAAGAAAACTTGGAGATCATCCCTAAGAGTCCTGACTCATTTTCAATTTTAATGGTAGGAACCATAGATTCCTTCCGTTTTTTAAGAATTATAAATATATCACCATCTTCAATTAAAATCGATCTCATACTACACTATACACTGAGAACTTCAAAAGTTTTGGCCTCTTCTTCAGAAATAAGTATGGCTTTTTTCCCTCTAATATAAATAACTACTTCTTTAGAGTCGTCGTTGACATCTCATGATTAACTGTTGTTCCATGATAAAGAAAAAAGCTGCCTTTAATGTGCATCTATTTATGATAAAATTTCTCTTTTCTCCATTAGATCCTGGTTCGGTCGGACCAGGATCTATATTTATAATATAATCACATTCCATTTAATATAAAATACAACTAAGCCCCGGTGAACTAAAGTCCGCCGGGGCTTAGTTGAGAGAGCCCTTTCGGGCTCATCTTCAGCGGGTGATGATCAGACGAACGAGACCGCGGGGATTGAATGCTCCAATCCCAAGGTTCTCAAACATCGAGAATCCGATTGTCCGGTCTTCGGGATTGTCCGCCGAGAGAACCGTAAGCTCCGTACGGACCGGGATTCGACCGAAGTTCTCGGGCTCGCAGCAACAATACACGACACCTGCGGGAACGAGACGCGACACGATGAACTGGGCGTTCCACCCAGTTGCCATCATACCGGTCTTCCAGAGGGACGCCTGGGACTCAATGTCCAGGACGTCGCGACCGAACTTACGGATATCAGCATAATCCGTAGCGTTCAGGTAAACGCGGGCCACCCGGAGATCGTGACGCTCGATCTCGGCGTACGCGTCCGCGAGGACGGCCGGCGAGAGCGGAGCCACAACCGGGATATCCGGGTTCGTCCCGCCCGGAAGCGAGTCGAATCCGTTAACCGCGATCGCATCGAGAATCGAGAAAACTCGATCGTCTTCTGCGGCCTGGATCTGAGCCTTACCAAGATCCTGCATACGCTTGAGAAGGTCGTAGCGACGCTCCTTAACCTGCGTAAGTGGGGCCTTGGGGAGGGCCGCGATCTCGAAAAGCGGGAAAATCACACGGCGTGGCTTAGCCACGGCGGTGATCGACTCGCCTTCCTCACCGATCACGTAAGCGACCACATCGGGGTCCTTATCGTAAATCGGGAGAGCGCCATCCGGAAGCTGTTCAACCAAAAAGGTCTTACGGCCAACGGACGAGTAGTCCCTCCGCTCACGGAGCGGCTGGACCATGGAAGCCGCAAGACGCTTACGTCCTGACGGGCTACCAATGAATTTGTCAACGACTGACTCCTTAACGGAGTTATCAACTGCTTGAACGCCGAACATTTGGTATGCTTTCTCCTTCTATCTATTAGAGATAGAGAGCTATGAAAATTTCGGTGCTGTTAGCATCCGGGGGCGAAATGACAACACCAACACGAGTTACGTCCGGCTCAATGGCCGCGCCAGCCGCGCCAGAACCAGTTGTCGCAACGGTAATCCATTGCGTCTCGTATGAGTCCTGCCAGCGATTGGTGGCAAATCCATTTACGCTAGCGTAAAGGATATCACCGACGTTATAAACTAACGCCGTACCAACAACGCCGCCACCGACAGTCGTCTGGACCTGGGTCTCATAGACCTTCAATCCAATCGAGCCACCGCGAAGGAATGGACCCTTACCGGATGCCACGCCTGGTGTATTCTCATAGGCATTACCCAGAGAATCGTTGATGAACAGACCGAGAGGGCGAGTACGTGCAAAGAATGCACCACCACCCGTAACGGCCGCACCACCAACGGTGTTCGAGCCAATGTCTGGGCGAACAAACGCAATCGACCCACCGAGAACGCCCCGCTTTACGTTAGCAGGAAGCGTCGTCGAACGAGCTGAAGGCGTGATCACCACAGACGGGTTTGCCTGAGTAAACGCATCCGTCGCAAGAACTTCAATTGAGTCCTTTATGAGCGAATACAGAATACGCAGGGCACTTGTTGAGAGGCGAAAATCGCCCGATGCCTGTCCACCAATCGTTCCCATTTTAACCCAGTCTCCTTCGGTCCAAGCTAGAACATACTTTCAATTCTTCCAAAACAACGAATTCAGTCCAACCTAGTTGCGAATTCTATTATTTCTTCTGAACCTTCCAGTTATCCCGCTAAGACCTCCGTCGCTGTTAGAATTATCTACGTTTGAGTATTCAATCTCGCCAGTCTGTCCTTCACTTCCTTTCGGATCATGAAGGACAGACCAGAATTTCACGCGCCTGGGCGCTCCCAGAGATTCTCGAGCGCCGTATCAATGCTCGAGGCCTTGGGCTTAGTGACTTGACCAAGCTTTTTTGCGCCCTTAGCAGAGGCAGTACGACTGATCGAGTATCCACCTTGCTCACGAGCCCGTTGCTCCTGAGAAGCGGCAACGATTTCACGTTGAGCCTGGACCTCAGGATCGTCATTGAACAAAACGTCAAGTGACGATATATGAGGGAGACCTTCTGAGCCGTCATCATCTCCGTCAAAGGAGATGGAGAAATCGCTGGCCATCGCTGGCATGGCCGGTGGAGAAACTTCAGCTCCCGGAGCTTCTTGACCCATTCCCGGAGCTTCTTGACCCATTCCCGGGTTGAGCATTTGGTCCAGCATGGACATCTCTTCAGACGTCAAACCAGTAGCGCATTCTTCATTTTGCGCTTGCTGTTCTTGCTGTTCCTCTTGCTCTTCATCCTGGCCCTGTTGCTCCTGCTGGCCCTGTTGCTCCTGCTGGCCCTGTTGCTCCTGCTGCTGCTCTTCATCCTGGCCCTGCTGCTCCTGCTGGCCCTGTTGCTCCTGTTGCTCCTCTTGTTCATCCTGCTCAGCAAAACGAACCGAGGCAACAACCCGAACCATGGACTTCAGAGTCGGGTCATCAATATTCATGAACAACGTGGCAAGCTTCTCAACGAGATTCTCCGGAGCTTCGTCTCCGAGCATCTTAGCTGAAAGCTTAGTGCAAGCCAATGCACGATTGTAACGATTCGCGGGGGCAAGCGCTGCAGGAGAAGTCTCCTGAATCCGCTTGATCGTCGCCGTTACAACGTTAGGAGGAAGGCACATGAAATCAAGAGCCTGATCTTCAATCAGCTTAGGATTGGCAGTCTTAAGAAGACCACGCGCCAATTTCTCACAAGCCTGAGCCTTACGCTCGGAAGCACTACGATGGTTATCGTACTTGCCTTTGCCGTTCCACTTATCGGCATCTTTGTGATCCCACGTATCATCGCGGAATTCAGCAAAGTTAAGCTCATTACGCTTAACATGGCCGCCTTCGTATTCTTTTTCAATATGAGAATACGGAGCAAGAGATTCTGCCCATGAGTCCGGACTTCCGTTCTCGTATTCAACAGGAGACGGCTGTGGATGCTCCTGGTTCATATTGTAGATATCCGCACGACGCCCTTTCCCTTTCGGGGCAGTGGGTAGTGCATTTGCTGATCGGATCCAAGTTGAACGCTGGCGCATGTTCAGTTCGCCTCCTGAGAGACCGAGTTTATCAATGTCTTAAAACTATTCACGGTTTTGCCTGATAATTTCGAAATTGTCAGAAACCGCTGCTTATCAAATTTCATCATGAAAAGTCCATCAATTGGAAATTGCAAAAGACGCAATTTTCCCCTTCCAAATAAGAAACTTAGACTCTTTATTAGAGACGTTTCTTCCAATCCTAACTCTGCAAGCTGCCAAATAAGATTTTGGGCTTGGATACTTGATGATCGGCCCGGCAGACATGACTGCTTTATATAAAATTGGACTATAAACTTTATTGTTTATTCGGTCTTCAATCCAAGAAAGTGCGACTAAATCACGTGGATTCATTTTGTTTGCACGAATGGATTTTACTCCACCTTCATGTACAATTTTATAAGCTCGAGTCGCCCATTTAACCAACTTAACATTTTTCGGGAAAGCCTTCTGAAGCTTTCGATTAAAATCTATTGAAGATCTGACTAGATTGTCGTTTTCGTTAGTTAAATCAATAGGAGCTTGTACAAATCCGACATCTTCCGGCTTTGGACCGAGTTTATCAGTTAAGGATTTAACAATTCCCTCAAGCAAAAGCTCTTGAGTTTTGTTTACAAGTTCATCAATCTTAGATTCAGCCCCGGAGTCTGATGATTCATCACCCTGATCTTGAGATTGATCTTGAGAATCCGAATCATCTTGGGCGGAATCATCTTGGGCGGAATCATCTTCTTGCCCTTCTGCAAATCTAACTGAAGCCGCTTTCTTCAAACCGTCAGGTAATGGTTGAGATGAACGTATTTCATAAACTTGAGAAGCAACATCAAGTTTAGCCGCAATTTGATCCGTGTTGGGATTTAATATATTTCGACGAACAGCTCCACGGAAGGCAGGGTTACGAACCCAAGAAGCTTCAATAAATTGATTAGAATTTGGCGAACTCACATGTCCGACAAGTTCAGCAATTTTACTGTCCATCCCATTTTCATCTTTGAAAATGGTTCCTTTTCCTTCATATTGAATACACGGACAAAGTTGAGTGTCGTCAGCAGCTACGTTCCCACATTTCGTACAAATAGTAAAAAGAGAGACACAACCCATTGAAAGACCAGAAATATCCCCAGATAAAATATCATTAACTAATTTTTGATGTTTCCTATCAGTAGCGACTAATATATCTATATAGCAAGTATGACCTAAATCACGGGCAATAGCGTCAACAATAAATCCCTTTGAGAGCTCTGGAACTTGTATATGCTCTAAATAATTTTGAGCACCTATGAAGGTTCGATACGTAGAAAGAAGCAAAGAACGATCCCAGGCATCTCCATTATTATTGATTAATTCTTGACATTCTTTATTGATCCGGAAATTCGGATATCTGACATCAATTTGGATTCCCTGGGCCATTTGACGCCCAGTCTTAGCATTTTTCGGAGTAAAAGTATCAACTGATGCGACTATAGTCGCATGACTTAAAAGAAACTGCTTCGGGTCAGCCTTACGTAAAACTGTTTTAGCTACTCGAGTTATTTGAGATTCAGGTACGGCCCCCTCGTTATTACGACGGAGTTCATCCATCCACTCATCAAACTGAATATTATTATGAGTAACTATAGCTTTAGCGGTCTTTTTCCAGGCCATGTTCCTGGAAAAACCATACTATTAAGAATTGAAATTCAAGGCTAAATTGATTATGGGTATGAGCTTCTTCCTCAAAGAAGGGTCTTCAGAAGCTTTTCTAGAAAGTTGTTTTATGATGGAAGAAGTAGTAGAAGCCTGTTTTTCTTCTTTGATCATGGGTCCGACAGCTTTAAAGAATTCTCTTAAAGACTGGATGGTTTTATCTTCGTCTCCGAGATTTTCCCGGAGCATATCAGAATAATGCTCAACAGTTTTCTTGAGATTTTTCGGCTTGGCATCGGACTTCTCCTCATCACGAGGGAGCCAAGCCCCGGGTTCTTTTAGGTGATCACGGAAACCTTTTACGAACTTCTCTCCACGCTTAATTAGGCCTTTGGACTTTTCGAAAAGTTTTTCAAGATTTTTCCTGACAGGCTTACCTTTTTCTGTCTCTTTAAACTCTTTTAGGAAATTATCAATTTCACCTAGTAACTCATTCTTTTCACGGGATTCCGCTTCTATGTAAGCAGAAGCATCGCCCCAATCATCTTTGCCTTCAACAAAATCATCCATCCGACTCTCATCCATTTGATAGGACGGAGCCATAGATTCAGATTCTTCTGATTTTGGTTCGGCTTTTGGCTTTTTCTTGAACTTGTTCTTAACCCAGTCTTTAATACCGGCAGTATCTTCTATTTCAGCTATACGGGAAGCAATACTGCTAAATTTAGAAACTTCTATTCTTTCAGCCGCTTCATCTAATTCATTAATTTTATCAAGTTCTTTAGTAAACCATTCATCAATTTCTTCAACGTCTAAATTATCAAGAGCCTTCTTGATATCTTTATTGACTGATTTTAGAGAATTTACGAGAGTCTGAAGACGCTCTTCAAATTTTTGAACGTCAGGGTTTACGACAGAAATCTTCTTAAATTTAGTTATATTAATAAGATTCTTTCTCAGAGATTCCCCGAGAACAGGGTCAATCTCATTCGAAATCTTAAGAAGATTTTGCAAATTCTGATTCACATACTAAACACAAATCAAAGTTCTATTAAGTTTTCTTATTTTATTACATATTTTACACACTTTTGAGATATTTTTGATTCTAATATTTGAGATTTTTTAAAAGCTAGTTTAAGACTATTTAAACCTTTAGACCTAAATTCCGGATTTTTCCACAATTCTTTACTAATGACAGATTCCAACGCTTCTCCATAGTTTGAGAAGTAAGCCCTATGTATTTACGGCCTGATTCAATATGAGTATGACAATAAACTGTCCAGATTTTCACACTTGAACGGTGTCATAAAACTTCTATTTTACAAGATCACCGGGATGTATGGAAAATCCGCAGTTTCTACACTGAAGAACACGTTTTCCCTGACGGTAAACTCTTGGCTTAATGGAGCCTGGAGTCCTACATCGAGGGCATTTCAAGTCTCCTGAATTTTTTTCTTTTTGAGTTACTTTATATTTTCTTTTATTATTCTTATAGTATATGGAAAGCCTGCGACTATGTTCGTATAAATTTGAGACAGTTAAACGAACCGTGTCGGTCCCGAATTGATCTCCGAAAATAGAATGGAGACTCGTAAAAGCTTGTATTTCGTTCTTCCCTTGACGCCAAGCTTTACAGGCAGAACGCCAAATAGGGCCAGTAGCTTCCTCAAAACGAGAAGCCACTCGAGAAGCTAGAGACTTACGCCACTTGTCATCTTCTTTTAAAGTCTGTTTATCATCAATGTTTCTCGCTCCTTCCCAGGAGGAGTAACTTTGATCAATTAGCATTGGAGGGAAGAACTCCAATAATTCCATATTGAGCCGAACAAGCTGGGACGGAGAGTCTTGTTCGGCCCCCCATGGCCATTGGACAGAAACTTTGCCTGTATCTGGGTTTGAATAAAGAACCCGTCCAGCATAAGGAGACAAAAGTAGATCGTGGAGATCTGAATGACGAACAAAATCACCCGTGTGAAATTCACGGGCTAAAAGTTGATCGTCAACAAAGGCTCTCCGGAACATATTTTGCTTCCCTTGATGGGATGATCAGGGGGCCCAAGTTTTAGACGAACCCTGACGCGTGCTCTTCCCGGACGAACCGTGCTCCCAAGAAGGTTGCTTCTTGGTCTTATCGGTCCATTCGCTCAGATCACGAACATCATATTCATTCCGGTTCTCTACCACAGATGAACGGTCCGTGTCATAAGTGTTAATTTCCTTCGAATTAAAAGAAGGACCGATCTTCTTCATGTACGGCTCATCAGGCTCTGTCTGAAGAGGACCGACAGTGTTTTCAAAAGCCTTCATGTATGGCTCATCGTTATCCTGCTGGATAACCTTCGCCTTGCGAGATGCGAGATTCTTCGCACCAAAAGCCGTAACCTCAAACTTATCCGCAAAAGAATCGATATTCTTGATAACCTGAGCGGCTACCTTCGGATCAATCTTCTTGGATTTTATGAGGGTCTGGATCTCGTCAGCAGTGCGATCGAGAGCAGTTAAAATTTTGTTGGCCGTAGTCTTGTCCATTGAAATCTCCGTCCTATTTGGCTTCAGCATAGAAGCCCCATCAATCACCAGTTTCCGTCTTCCTTCGTAAGGATAACCGAAGAAACCTTCTTCTTCTTTTTCTTCTTAGAAGTTTTCGGCTTATTCTTGTCCTCTTCCTTCTTATCTTTCTTGCCTTTCAAGAAAGCTGGAGGAACGGGCTTCTTTTTCTTACTGGGTTTCTTTTTCGCTGCCAAGATGACAGGAAGAAGAACCCGACGAATCCCTGGATTATTATGGGCTAGACGTATTAAAACGCCAACCCCAACAGTTGCTTCCGAAGCCTCTTTTGAAGAGGGTTTAACATCTTTACTGAGTTGGTCTATCATGTCTTTTATCAACTTTTCAATGTCTTCCGAGTCAATATCCTTCGGATCATCAATGTCATCTTTAAGAACCTTCTGCATGTTCTTAAAGGCCTTCTCTATTTCATCTTCAGATATATCTTCTAAGCCTTCTAGGGCTTCCATTATAGCAATTTTGTGATTAACAGAAGCCTCTTTTTTACCTTTATTTTTTTTCAAAAAATCAGCAAGACTTCCTAATTCTTCAAAAGCCGAAACAAAATCGTCAATATCTAAACTATCTAAAGCTTCCTTAAGATCGTTTATGGTCTTTTGAGGATTATGCTCTCCACCTTTAAAAACATTTTGTTCTGTTTCATCAAGTATTTCTTCATCCTCCCTATTAAACCCAGAATCTTTTTTATCTTTTATATTCTTCCCACCCTGCTGCTCTTGCTGCTGGCCTTGCTGCTCCTGTTGCTGACCTTGCTGCTGGTCCTCAGCAGTTCTTCCAACTAAAGAACGCAGATTCTTTACGATCTCGAAGGCAGCCTTCGGATTATCATTACGTATATCACTGGCTATGCGAAGTATGTTCTTGATCTGATTTTGCATGATCGATGCGCTCCGTCTGGAACCTTTTTCCACAGGGAAAACAGTTTCTGAAAATGAATCGTGACCCCACCCAGCAAGTCTGTTCAATAACATATCATATGTTTCTGCGTCTATCTTACTCTGATATAAATTATCATCGCCGGTCTGAATGGATATATCTAAAGCTGCCCTCTGCTGGGCATCAATAGAACCATCATCCCATCCATATTTAAACCAATCCTCATCTAATAATTCCTTAGCAAATTTAAGTATAGATTCATATTGAGGTTTACCGAAATATCTCTTATGATAAGATTTATATCCAGTATTAGTTGGACCAGAAGGATGGCCCTGTTCAACCAATCCATGGAAAGTTGCCGTCTTAACAGACATTGGTCCTGAAACAGAAGCTTTATTAGAAGCTTGTTTACTCTTTCTCATTAATCCGTTATACATATTTTCTGCTTCTTTAGGTAGTTTACCATATTTTTTAGTAATTTTATCTCTAAAGTTTTCCATCAACAGAAAGGGATCAACTTCAGATTTTTTCTCTTCATTCTTAAGATTAAATAAACTCTCAACACTTTTTAATAATTTACCATGACCATCATCCCATTTCCATCCTTCTTTCCCTTCATGGGTTTTAAATTGTTCAGCAGCTTGATCCCAAGCTTTCATGAAAGCTTGGGTATCAGAAATCAATTCTGATTCTGACTCTATTTGTTTTCTTACAACATCAATATCCTTTTTAAGGGAAAGATTTTTAGCATCAACATTAGGATTTTTACTTAATTTTTGGAAGAGGGATGCTATGGTTGCAAATATTAATAAATCTCCGGGTCTAATTTTATTGAAGGAATCAGACCCGTGTTCAGAATTTTCAATTATTTTATTATGTAATTCTTCAACATCCGGGCTAGTTTTGAAAAAAGAAGCGTATAACCAAGTTGGTATAGAATCCCCCATATCTTCAATACGATCATTTAAAGCGTTTAAAATATTATATTTAATACCAAATGAAAGAGAAGAACCCTCTGGCCATCTTCTCTCAACTAATGATAGGATTTCTCCAACATCATTTGTTTTAGATAATTTATTACGAAGCTTACCATCTAAAGCGTCAGACTTTATTTCATCTAATTTTTCTTCATTGAGTTCGGTATTTTCAAATTCTTCAGCGAGTTTTGGAGAAACTCTCTTAAATTTAAAAAATAGATCTTTTTTCTTCTTACTTATATCTTTCTTATTTTCTACTTTCTCTTCAAGGATTTCTTCCGGGCTTTTCTTGCTTTTTTCTTCTTTTTTAATATAACTTAAAGCCTTACCTAATTCAAAATCAATTATGTCCCATTTCTTTTCTTTAATATATTTACCAAATGGTATATCGTATGTATTTTTAAATAATTTTAATTTTTCAGGGTCAAGTTTTTCTAATTTGTCTACTACATATTTATATTTATATTCAAAGGATTCATTATCATGAATCCTTCCAGGGTATTTAAGAATGTCTTCAAATTTATCAGGTTCATCAGCAGCTATTGTAGTAGAAATGAAAACTCTTAAGGCCAAATCGGCTAAAGAGGAATTTTTCATAGATAGATCTTTATCCCCAGATTTAGTATCTGAGTCGTCAGTTTTCATCCTTTTTCTTCTATTATCAAATTTAGGACCTTTTCTCGGGGCAGATTTTCTACTTGGAGCAGGCTTCCGTCCTATCAGTCTTTCGACTTCTTTTTCTTCCTTTTCGCTCGGACTCAATGAAGAATCGGATTGTAAAAATCGCATGCCGGTACATAATCAATATTTCACAACAAGCTTAATTCTAGCCCTCCTCCTTTTCAGCAAACCGATCTCCTTTTTTAGTTACCGTTTTTAGTCCCATATTTTTGATAAGTCTCTCTTTAACATCAGTTTCTTTAGCTATTTCTTCACCAACCGATTCAAGAATTTTCGTTATCAAATCATTAAACTTAGAATCATTCGGGGTAAACATATCTTTCTTGAGTTGAGCAGAAGCTTCATCAGAATCAATATTGAGGAGATCAAGAATAAAAGAAATAGGTAAAGACCCTTTTTGATAAAGATTAAACATGAAATCCTGAAGTTCAGTATTGTCGCGGAGAGCTAAACGAGTAAATTGTAATTTAGGATATAGAAGATTCCTATTTCCATATTCATCCTCTTCAAAGAAACCCTTCTTTTCAGCCACCGGGGCAAATAAATATTGCTCAACAAATTCACATATAGTTTCACGATATAGCAGATACATAGTGTTCATAACATCTAAATGAATTCTTTCTCCAGAATATGAAGACTCCCCGGTGAGCATAGGTTCAGTGACTCTAAGCCCAATCATGAGAAGTTTGTTGTTTATTTCATACTCCGTCCCGAGATCGAGAAGACGGTCTCTGGATCCTATCTCGTCCCAATGGACTTCAAAGTTCGTTATGATGCTAAAATCAGGATCTATTAGGGCTTGGTCTACTTGGTCTCTTAAGTCATCAACGTCTGTAGAGCTCATCTTATCCGCCCAAACAACACGTTTGGGCGTCATAGCACGACTCGCTATACTCGTCTGAGACTGACGAAGTTTATCACTATATAGGAGAGTTCTTAAGCATCTCTCGAGAATTGAAATACCACGATCATCATATGGACTTTTCTTATGCGCTAAATGATAACAAAAAGAAGAACAGAAAAAGTCATCATAAGGACTGGAGTTTAACGGTATTGGCTGACCGTTAAGAAGATTTTCCCTGATCTGTTCAGGGATATCATCTGCGATACGAGCAGCCTCCTCATCATGCTGTTCTTGGGCTCTTAAGACAACTAAACGATCTTTTTCAGATGGTATGAGCTCCATCTTAACTTTGTTCGTATATTGAAACACCTCAAGTTTAACTTGTTCCGGGGGTAAAATTTGAAGACGTTGCCATCCTTCATAATGTTTTGCAACATAATCTTTGATAGCTGAAATTTGTTCAGATTGAGATTTTGGTTCTCTTACTACTTCAATACGTTTTTGAGGCCTCCCGGCATAATCGACTTCTCCGACCTCTTCCTGTTTTACGTCAACAAGCATTTCTTCAGGAATATCAACTTCCTGATCTTCACAAAAAACAAACACATTCCCGTGTAGCCAGTATTCATGAGTAGCATCATATAAAGTCTGAAAAAGCCTCAGACGTTTACACATGTTCTCGTAAAAATGTTGAATCTGACGATTTCTTTTCATGTCTTTCCCTTTAGGAAGGGAAAGACGAACCTTGCTCATAGGAACATCTGTATGAAAATCTATGGCTGCTCCAACTATAGGGTGGGTATTGTACCAAAAACGAAAAAGTTCTCTTTTTTCACGTTCTGATTGGGGGAGTTCAAGGAAATCTGTAGATAACTGCGGGCTATAAAAAGAAAAATCAGCATTGGTTATGGAAGAACTTCCAGCGTTCCCGAAATTCCCATTCCCACCACCACCAGTTGCTAAACGAATAGACTGAGACATCTCACGACGAGCTTGTTTCTCTAAACGAGTCAAGCGCCTTTTCGGCACTTCCTGTTCATCAACGTGTTTAATGACTCTTCCGCCACTAGTTGTTTGAGCAGCAGGGTTAACCCCTATTTTTTTCTTACTTGCCATTATTCAAATACCGATTCTTCAGGTATCCACGAAGAATCCTTATGAGAAGCGCAAACCTTTTCCATATCTTTAGAGGTCTTGGAAAGCTGGGATTTCATAGATTGTATAGATTTTAGAAAAGTATCTAAATGAATTCTTTTATCAAACCTAAACCGTCTTAGATTCCGGTCCGATTTAATAGTTCTTTCCAACCTTGAAAGATTAATCATAATATTATTTAATGAGGAGTCTTGGTGATCAATATCAGATTGAACACTTTTAAGTGCTGAGAGTATTTCTTCGACTTTTTCTTGGATTTCGAGGTTATTAGCGAGATTATTCTTAACCACGGACAACCTTACCAATTTAGAAATTCTTTAAGGTCAGACGGGTCATCCGATTTAGATCTTTCTTTCATAAAAGAGTCTATAGAATTCTCAAGAGCTTTAACGCTATCCATATCCCCGTCCATAAGAGCTTGCCAAGAGCCGCCATTTTTCACAAAGTTAACACACAACTCTAAAAATTCTTCATCGTCAAATTCTTCATCACCCCAAGTATGATCTACTACTTGACGAATTATCCGCCAAGCAATAGTATCCTTAAGACCTAAATCATCCATCAACAGTAATGGAGCATAAGCAATTCAGCGACGTCGCTGAATTCTAGGAGGAATTCTTTCCCGGACAACTCCATGCATCCTGTTCCTCATTTTCAAATATTGATGATAACCGGTAGACGGCCCGCCTGGGGGTAAATTTGACATAGTGACGTTATGTTCCAATATACCAGGGTTAGCTTTAATATACTCCGAAGCTAAAAGAACACTTCGAGCTATAGAGTCAGACTGATCATCGTGTTTTCCAGGAACCTTCGGAGCTTCTACTATAATTATATTTTTACCTTCAGAAGAAGCCTGAAGTTCAAGAATTTCTGAGATTAACGGAGAATGACGAAATACGGAAGCACTAGCATCAAATGATATAGCTTCAGGAACAGGCCAGTCATATAGTGCTAATTGTTTATTGTACATAAACATTTTGAATGTCTGATACATATTAGAAGAATCAGTTGGAAAGAAATTTCGTTGTTCAAACTGAGTCAGACCATTTTTATGTAACGCCTGCTCAAAAACGGGACCTGCCCATTGATCAAAAATTCCTTTATAAATAAAGAAATTTTTAGCAAGAATCTTTAGCCACTCAGATATGGCATCGAGGTCTAATCGGTTTCTGTCTTGAAGAGTTAACGCATAATCTACAAGAGGATGCTCTAGATGTGGGTTTGATTCTTTCCATTTCTTTTTTGCATACCAAACTTCATGATATGCAAGTTCAATTTTCCCATTATTTAAATGAGTTATAGATACACTAGTTCCGTCGTTAACTATTCCAAAGTCTACCCCGGCAAAGTGAGGCTTTCTCGGAATCCCACGAGTTTTAGGACGAAGGTCAGGAATTATGCAATCGGTTAAATCTTTAGAATCTTCTATCCAACCACGAACACGGTCAGAGAACTCAGACCCAAATTCAGTTCCAAATTTCTTCGGATCTTTACTATATTCAACTTCATAATAATCACTGGAAATAGTTGGATTCACTTCCCAAGTCGGAGCTTGAATCATAAGCATATTTCTAGAGGCCGGAGAGTTTTCCATAGAGGTTTGATATAATTTATAAAAAAACCCTTCTTTAGCATCGGGAGATGAAATAGAAACAACTTTTCCGTCAGATGGGCCTAGTGGAATATGTCTATTAATCGGGTCTTTAGGAGAAAATGCAGCAGTAGAAGGAACAATCGCTCGGTAAACTTTTTCTCCGGAAGAGTTACCCTTATCAACAAAGAATGCAAGCTCGTCTAAAATTAAAAGAATAGTTCCGCGACCACGGAGGCCTTTAGCAATAGAACTCTTGAAAGTAGCTTTTAAAGTAGCTTTTCCACGTTCTCCGAATTTTTGTCTATCAGCATCAGTTCTAAATCTAATATATGTTTGAGTAAAATTAGCTCGAGCAAATTTAAAGAAATCCATCTGCTCAATATGACCACTCATTTCGTTATATACGATAGAGGCTTGATCTTTATCGTTAGCAACACAAAAAAGCAATATTTCGTTACCAGCAGGAAGACCGTAATAAGCTTGAGGGTTTCCCCGACAAAGAAGCTTATACATTTCGTAAACTGCAAAAAGAGCACTTAAAGTACTTTTACCGGAACGCCTTCCGAGAACTAAAATTAACTCATTTCGAATTCGTTCATCTTGTTCTTTAATATTGCAACGACCTTGGTCGTGTAAATAATGAAGATACTCAACTTCAGTCAAATTATAGAGAGTTTTAGTATTAAATCTATCAGTTATTTTAATAGTTTTTTCTTTATCTTCTAAGGGAATACTATAATATAATTTGACTAAAAATTTTTGAACCGGAAAAAGTCCATAAGGTAGGAGTTTAAACCTTTCAATGAAATCAATAATATTTAGAAAATTTGAATCTTGTTCGGTTCGAGCTCGAGAAGATCGTTTTTTATCCAAGAAACCAGATATGGTTCCCGTTAAAACGCTTTGTTCGATCTTCTCTACACTAGGCATGATAAATTTTCCATTTTATATTTCTTCATAGAATTGGAAATTTTTAATCGCGTTTCAATAGAGATCGATTTTCCAGTATTTATTTTCGATAAATTCAATTTAGTTTCAAAACTCAAAATCCTGCCTTTAGTCGCTTTTGATCTCTTAACCTTAGAATCTGATGTTGCCGCAATAGATTTTTGAATATTAGACATTCTTAATTTCGATTCTACAGTATGAAATTTTCCAGTATTTGATACTGCGATTTTTTTCCTGATTTCAGAGTTTAATATTTTTCCTTTACCAGCGATAGATATTTTTTTCTTCGTATCTTCATTCATAACGTGGCCCATTAAAGAAGCGGATATTTTAGCTTTTGTTTTTGGGGTTTTACGAAGTAATGGTAACATCTTCGCTCTATACTCTGGTCTATCCCAAGGATTTTTTATTTTATTTGATTGATAAAATCCGCCTCCTTTCATTATATTAAAACCCTTTTCTGGGTTTCTAGTATCAAATTCTAAAATTTTCTCTTTTTCTAATTCATTAGCTTCTTCCAAAGTTAAATTTTTTCCTAAAATTTCATGGGAAAATGCATCCTTTCCATATTTTCTAATTGCATTCGAAAAATGACTAGTTATATAAAATTTCCCATTCTTTATCTTATTTGCGGAATAAACATGTCTGTTCCACGTTGAAAAGGTGGAATGTTTAGTTAAACCAATATAACGTCTGTTTGATTCAACGTGAATATGACAATAAACTATCAATGGATTCACCTTGGTAGTAGCATTAAGACTTCATTTGAAGCTCCCAATCCACCATATCTGCCTTCATTTGATTGAAAACTAAATCTATGATTTTTTCGTCTACACCAACTTTAACCATAGAGTCATAGAAGAAATTCATCCAAATTTCAAATACTTTTTGGAATTTGGGGGATTTTAAATTAAAATCATCATTTAAATTAATTTCTTTTCTTTTAATCAAAATTTCAGATAATTGTTTAAGACTAGCTATTCTAGCTATAGTATGATTTATGGTTGATTTCCCATTCAGAGCTGATTGTTTTCTCTCCCATTTTAGATGGGATAATTCTTCTGATATTTCTAATAAAACAATATCAATTAAGTCGGAGGTTGAAGATTTATTGATGACAGCTTGAACTATTTGTTCATCTTGGACAAATATCTCACGTTCTCTATAATCTTTACTAGCGTCAGTTGGATCAACGATTTCGGACAAAGGCATGTCCCCGCCTTGCCCAACGACATATTCTGCCCCTATATCTGAAGAATTTACCTCCGATCCGCCAGGTAATCTTAAGATTTTTCCATTATTACGGTTCGAAACATTACCCATATTTTAAAACTATACTATAAACTTATATGTTTTGCAATTCAGGATGCGAAATATTTATATCTAAAACAGATTTCGAACTACCCGAAACATCGAAATTCATGCCATCATCAAGTTGATATTTTTCAACCGGATTTTCAACAGCGGCATGAATTACCGGTAGGGACTTTTTCTTAAAATCAGCTTTTACTGACTCCGGCACCTGCCGGATCATTTCTTTAGCATATTTAGAGCACCATCCAGGAGATGTTTGAAGAACACACCCGGTGCAAGAAGAACTAGCTAATATATATTTAGCTCCGCGCTTCCTAAATTGAGAAGAACCCGCTGTACAACCATGACCGTAATCGTTATAAGCAGTAGGATCTATATAATAGAAACCTTGAATTCCATTGTTTTCAGCCGCTGAACGGACTGCCGTAGGATTTTCAGATAAATTTGATTTAGTATAGCGACTAAGGACTGCAGAAGTCAAACTCTGACCACGCATTCCGGTATTCATAAGATGAGATATAAATCTCCGAATTTCTTCAGGGTCTATATCGACAGAAGTATTTTCAGAACTGGTGCTCCCATGGAAGAAAGAAACGCTGCCCTTTTCATATATAGGGGTTTCTTTATTCCCAGGCTTAAAAAGGTTGATGGTAGCAGTTAAACGACCCCAATTATTAGAGTCAGATTTAATTGAAGAAACAATAGAAGATGCTAATTTAGTAGTTAAACGATTCTCAAGAACTGCTCGTTCAACAGCGCCTAAAAACGCAACCTTCCCTACAGTAGGGGTATTGGAAACGATTCTTGACGAATGGCAGAGTTGGGCACAACCACCGTCAGGAAGCCCCTTACATATTTCACAAACAGCTCTTCTGCGAATAATAAAATCCGGAGACCCATATTTTTTAACAAAAGCAACGGTATTCCGACATCCTCCAAGAACATCCATATCTAGATACGTATGTCCTAATATTCCATATAAACCAGCAAGCTTCCGAAGATCAGGGTCGGGGGAACCGGTTAAAATCTTAGTATCATTAGCTCCTGCCATCATCCGGCGGGCATAAGCCATATAAGACGGGCTTGGAAGAGGTTCTACCTTCGTTGAAGGGGTCGCCGCACGCTCCAAATAGGCTTTGACGGATGCTTCAGATGCTTGAACGGGTTTAGGATGGTGTTGTTCTTGGACCCTAAGGACAGGCTCAGAAGACACTCTTCTTGGATTATCCAAGAAGGCCATACGAAGACGAACCTTCGCATTACCATCCTTAGAAATAGTCTTCCCTTCGGAAGCTAATTTTGGAGAATAATAGGAAAGAGTCTTATCATCATATGGTATGGAACTAGTGATTCTCTTCTTAAATACCGAACAAGTACCGCCTCGAGCACATACGCACCCAGCACACTCATCTTTTGCAAGAATAAAAAGAGCTTCCTTAGCGTGAGAAGCTACGAATTTTTTATCTTCTGAGTAACCTTGAGAACAACGAGGAAAATGAGCAGAATTTATATAAACGTTTCCCAGAAGACCTCTCTCCTGGATAACCTCCTTGATCAAGGAGCCGGCTAGCTGAATTTGTTTATTAGAAAATTCAAGAGAAAGCTTCTCTTGAATTTCAGACGGCTTATGTCCGGCCATAACAAGGCGGGAAACCCGATCACGAACAGGAGAGGTTGTATCCCGAGGAGGACTCCATCCAAGACTCGGTTGTTGATTTACAATAACATTAGGACGTATAGGAATTACAAACGGGACATTGCTACCCGGCTCTCTAGTCAAGGCATGAGAAAGCTCAGGAATCATATCAAGATTCTGCTTAGGAAGAGTTTCCAAAGCTCTATAGTCAGCTTCACTGACATTCAACCAGGAAAGATCCGCAACACCCTGATCATTCAGGATGTCCGTTATATCACCAATTCCGGTTGATACGTCTATTTTCTTAGCCATTTTGACTCTCGGACTTTTCAGCCAAAGCCATTGATTTGGCTATCCTGGCAGAGCACTCTAAAAGAATTTCGGAAGCTTCAGGGATATGAGAATGAGCAACATGAAGATTCACGAGCTGTGCGTGAATACCTCTTAAACTATTCTCACTAGCGTTTTTGGCGATTGGGAAGGTATCCATATTATCCTGTACGTAAACTTCATGCCGGTGTTTAAGACACCGTATAATATCACTGGCTAAAAACTGTTTATGACCGAGACCATTATTTTGGAGGTATTCAAGGATTTGACGACGAGTTAAATCCTTCTTCCCATATTCTTTCAAAACTTCAGAAGCAAGCTTACCTGAAGCTTCCAAATCAGTGGCTGTCTTAGACACTTTTAAATTTGATTTAACCTTGTCTGCACTATTCAAATAAATATCCAATTGATCTACAGTTTCTCCAAGAGAAATTTCATCTTTTGCGAAAGATGAAAGAACCGAGTTTAAATGAAACGGTTTAATGTTCGACAAAATCGTACCTCCAGAGTTCGGCTCGTTAGTCTGCTCGTAATATAAATCGGGAGCATTCGGAGCTCCAGTAAATTGACTTAAATCTTCAACCCCATAACCAGACCAAGCGTTTCCATAAGGTTCTAAAGTATTTCCATGAGAAAAATCGTTTTTATTAGGAGATGGGAGTGAATCGCATCCCTCTTTATCTTCTTGAGCATAAACCCCAGAGTTTTCTGAGGGCCATATATCATTTATACTTTGCCCGGGAGGATGTTTCCCATTTTGTCCAGTAGTCATATGATCATAATAATCTGATCTTGCTGAGGGTTCTAACCCGTCAGGAAGCTTGGATTGAGATAAATAAATTCCTCTTTTTCTGTCATCATGAGGACTAGAGGGCGGTCTATCATAGTCTCCAGGAATTAATGCAGATGAAGATCTAGGAGAACTATTGGATGGATAACTAATTAAAAGTTCGGGGGAGATAGCAGTTGATCCGCCACCATCTGGTAAAGATGTTTTCGGACCGTCCCGACCTTCATCGTCTTCCCCATGAAGTGAATCGGATAAAGAAGCATCATAAGGGCCAATTCCGAAATCCTTAACAGCTTTCGGAAGAGCACTTTCTGTAGGTAAACTAGAAGGCACGATTTATTCCTTTATCCCAAAATAGACTGGAAACTTCCCTATCTTTCCTCCGCTGCACAGCGTCAGGATCAATCTCTCCTAAATTGGGAGAATCATGGGCGCGCATCCATGCTACATCAATATCGGATAAACCTCTTTGATAATAATCCATACTCTTCTCGTTCCTGGAACCAGGAAGCCAAGAATATCCTTCAACTCTAGCAACTCTTTCCGCAGAAGTTTTTAATTTAGTCAGATCCCCGGTCGTTGGAGCATCGTACCCTGTAACGCCATCTCCATTAGCATCAGGACCTTCATATAAATACTGAGTTTCTTCAACTCCGCTAGACATACCATCGCCCATCGGATCATCGGATGGAGCATCACAAGGCGGATTATAACCGGATCCGAAGTCTCCAGTACCTGCTCCCGGGCCACGACGATCAAGAACAGGGTTCGGATATAGTCCGCCAGGGATTGATTGGATAGAATTGGCAATACGACGAATTATATGTTTTTTCTTGATGATTTCATCATAACTAGAAGTTGTATGCATCAGTTTTTCTACATCAGAAAGACCGACGCTTTGTTCTTTCTCATCAGTCGGCAAAGCCGATTGACTTAACTTTTTTTTTAATTCTTCGTCTTTTTCTCTTTTTGAAGAAGTCTGCGAAAATCCGGAGGAATCTTCATCCTCTTCGTCGTCTTCTTCTTCCTCATCCGACTCAACAGATGGATTATAATCATCCGGATCCGGATTCTTAATTTCTTCAGTATATTCGTTTTCTACAAATTGTTCAGGGTTTGCTTTAATATCTGCAGCGTCTTCAACAGCGTCCGAAACTTCTTCTGAAACTTCTTCTGAATCACCAGCTGTACGCCAGTGATCCGCGTTTATCTCGTCATGGACAGTATCAGTAAAAGAAGATAATATTTCAACAGAGCTTGCTAAATTCGCACGCAAATCTTTGATAGATTGTATATATCCACGACCGCCCATGAGACCATCAGGGCTGAACTGAGAGGATGGCATTTTAGAAAAAATTCTAAACGCCGACATGGCATAACTATGGGCTCTTTGAGACGCCCACAGGATTTTGGCTAGATTTCGGAGACTATCAGGAGTCCATTCATACCCATCAACACGGATGTCACGTCGAACCGGGCCTTGGTCTTTTTGGAATTGAATAACACCAGCGGTCCTAACTTGACCACTAGCGATCGCAACTCTGGAAGCTACTTTACGGATATCCATAGGCATGAGTTATCCTAATATCGGACCTAAATCGTCATCAACAAGTCTTTCTATGAAAAACCCGTTTTCGTCTTGACCTAATTTCCAAAAATCTTTTTGGGAAATACGAACTAAAGTGTCATCTTCTGCGACACGGAAACCACCAAGATCATTTAAACTGGCGATTCTGACCCGCCCACTGGCAGATCTTATGGTTGAAGAATCAGGAGATGGGAAATCATCGACTGAACTCGATGAAAACCGGAAATTCTCTATCTTGAGTACCATATTACCTAACCTATTAACACGGAAGACAACAAGCTTAGGATCAAATCGGACCAGTCACGATTAGATTGACTGGCACATCTATAGGATTGTTGGAAGCAGTAGAAGATTGCACCCGAAGTATATCAGAATATGTTCCGGGTATTCTCGGAACATTAGAATTCATAAGGGAAAGAGTTATGATGGAACTCTCTCCAGCGTTTAAAGGACCGCCTGTGGTGGGTATGATAGCCAACCAGGGGCTATTATTTTGTAGTTTAGCAGTAGTGAAATCCAAAACAGATCCGACAGGACCATCGTTGGTCACAGTGAGTTGTTGAGCACCATTTGAAGATTCAGTTATTAAACTAAAAAATAGATTAATAACTATTGGGGAAACCAAAATTTCCGGTCTTGGGAGAACTGTAACATTTACTAATATTGGAATAACAGTAGACAAATTTTGACTATTTTGGAGATTTACGCGACCGGTATATGGCGAATCTGTAAACAAAAGGATACCAGGGTTAATCTTTAAAGAAAACTGTCCCGATTGTCCACGCCCAAGCCCGCTTATGGCAGTCGGGTTAGAAAACAGCCAAGGAGAATCTGAAGAAGAAAGAGCTGTGAGGAAGGAACCGATGGCTCCAGAATTCTGAATTTGAGTAACCCCCACAATAACTTGGGGTCCGCCTTCAGTTACAATGACATTGAAAATAACCGGACCAATAACATCCAGATAAGAAGATAACTGTTGCATGACTTGTTCAATTGAACCAGCCATGGAAAGAACTACATTCCCTGGGAGAGGAATGGCCGCGTCTATGATTTTCCCATATGGAGTTAAAATATCAGTGACTGAATAAAATTGACCAGCACCTTGAATATTATCAGCCTGAACAGACCAGCGCCAAATACCCCCAGTAGAGGATAATGAGAACTGAAATGAACCGCCACCTACAACAGTCGAGGACATTATTCATCGGAACAGGCTAAAAGAAGCCCAAACATCAATTTATATCAAATGCTTTATTTTTTTGATTATTATTCATAATATCAGATGCTGCGTCTACCATTTCAGCAAATTCATCTTTAGTTATTCCCAAGGTACACTTTGGACCTGTATAAACTCGCTCAACTGATTTAGTGATAGGATTCATAAAATCTAATATAATACTATACTCATCTTTATTATCATAAACTCCAGGTTGGGCTTTTAAAACAAATACCAATCCATCCCCGAAGTCAATATATTTTATTCTTTTTGAGGATGGTATTTGTTTAGGATCAGTGTAAAGAGGCTCGTCGCTAACACCCAGATCACGGAACGGTTCCGTGATCTTTTTCCACGCTTCAACAAATTTTTTGTGAACTAATTCTCTAGGTTTGTTTAATAAAACCGAGATTATTTTCTTTAAATCCCGGGCCACAAGCTTTCGATCAGGATTCTTTGAAGCCTGAATAGCTGAAGCGATATGGCGTAGAGCCATAGCGACTTGTGAAGGCTTCATATTAATTTAAAATCAAAAAAAAATTTAATCGATCGGCAAAACCTGGGCGTCGCCGCGATCAGCAAATTGTGGAAATTTCACCTCATGTAAGAGGTTGAAATGTTTATCACTAATGGCAAAGAATACCCTATAATATCTAGCATATTTACTATTTACAATGCAATTATCAAGTTCAGTTTGAGCAGATTCAATGTACTCAGACGTCTTATTATGTTTTTTCAAGGCATCGAGATATGTTTGTTTTTCTCGAACTTCGCCAGCAATAAGATCTTTTATCTTTGCCAAAGACCTAAAAAACCGATGACGAACCCGACCTTGGGTTAAACCCATCTGTTTAGCAATTTCACTTTGACAAGTCGTTTCATACATCCGCCAAAGAATTTCTCGATCTTGATTATTAAAAACATGGCCTAAATCAACATCAAATTCTTCTTGATCAAGTTCCGGAATAGTCCTTAAAAATTGAATCCTCTTAATACCACGATGTAAACGATAAGAGACGGCGGCTTGAGTAATACTAAAAAGTCTTGCTATTTGTTCTTGCTTCATCTTATCTCGATGATATAACCGGATCAAATCGGCTTCTCTATCGGGAATTCTATCTAAGTATTTTGATACTGCATCAAATTCTAATTTTTTATAATCAATCTCCTCAATTTTTACGGTTAGGCTCCGATCAATAAGAGCCCCCATAGCGTCTTCAATGTTAGATTCTTCCTGCCCGAGCCCGTCCTGAGTACTAAATCTTGAGGACATATCACTAGGGTTCTGTATCAAAATGTGTGAGGACATGAATGCTCCAGTTGATCGGGGTTTCCGATCGTTGTGTAAATATTGGTCTGGGTTTCAGCCGAGCAGCTGATTTAATTCTCTGTATAGGTATCACGCTGAACTAGAGCAACAGCGTCGTTTTAACTCTACTGAAAAAACAATCTATTTGTTTAATTCTTCCAAAGCATCTTCATAAGGCCAGTAATCTTGAGATGGTCTTTCATCTCCTTTATAGTCCCATTTGTCTTTAGGAGTATATTTTAATTTTTCAGGATGCTCCCAATTGTCATCAAAAATAAGCTTCCATCCGTTTTTAACCAAAAGGGAGATGTTATAAATATCTTCAAATGTTGGTATTTCTATATCTCTCATATCAAATGTTACACTAAATCTAAAGACCCGAAGAAATCAGAGATTATGACTCTTCCCTCTGATTTTTTAAGAGAAGAAACATTAATATCCTTAATATTCAGATCTTTAGTTAATATTTTATTGGCTAAATCGTAATCAGATTTACCTTCTTGTTGATAAGAGGATAGATCAAATTCATCAAAAAATCCGACAAGTTCATAATTTAAACGAATTTTGTCTTCAAGTTCTTTGATTGAAGATTTTTCTTTAACAGAACACTCAGACATATTTGAAGAAAGTAAAGACTCCACAGTCTTATACTTCATACTTAAGTCAGCAGCAACTTTTTTACGGATTCTCGGTACCCCAGTTATATTATCGGATTTATCACCAATCAAACTCTTATATAATCTAACGAATTCTGGATAAACTCCAAATTCTTTAAAAATTCTTTCAGAATCATAAAATCTGCTACCAGGTGCATCAGGTCTATAAAGAATAGTTTTGTCATCAACTAATTGGTAAAAATCTTTATCAGAAGAAATTATGACATGATGTCCGGGGTTAGTTTTTACATATTTAGATATTAGATCATCAGCTTCTTCATCTGGATTAAAATAAATATCGATACCGACAAGTTTGAGTATATGAACTAAAACATCGCGCTCTGAATGACACTCTGTCCCATCACAAAGAGTTATTGGTCTATTTTCAAAAAGTTCAGAACTGTCTCGACCTTCTTTATACTGTTCGTATAAAGCCAAACGACGTGTCGGAGAGCCGTCAAGGAAAAAGACGACCTTTTCCCATTTAGGCATTTTTGAAATCCAAGAAAAAAGTATGGAGAGAGTTCCGTATGTGATACCAGTCGGATAGCCGAAATCATTAGTTAGTGGGTCTTCTTGTCTGTTTGTAACAAATACGTATTTAGAACGATGAAGAAGATTATTTCCATCAACTAAAATGCTTCTATTCAACTTCATGTTTTACCAAATATGAAACTGGAAAATCTAACAAAAGCTGTTTTGAGGACAATTTTACATAAACCTGAACGTGTTGGCCATCTTCATAAGACTGGATGACTTGAGCTATTAAATTTTTGTAGTTACCTCTAACTATTTTAACATTTTCATTTTCTTTAAAAACCCCGGACCCAACTTTTTTCATCCCGTCACGAGTTCTATCCAAATCTTTATCATCAAGTAAACAAAGAATTCTTTTACGAGCTGAATCGACAGGTCTAGATAGAACTGATCTGAAATACATAGTATCTTGAACTCTGGAATAATTCGTTCCTTCAGTATGTCTCACGAAAATATATCCTTCCAAATATGGCATGATATGAGATTCATCTCTAACTTTTTGAGAAACCGAAGGTATAAACACTTCCACTTTGCTCTTCAAAAGATGACGGATCGATTTGATTACTAAAGAAAGATTTTTTTCTTTTTCCCCGGTAGAAGTAAGTTCAACAATAGCCCATTTTATCGATTCAGAATTTGGATCAGGCGGTTTCGGGATTTCAGAATTTCTACGCGCTTTAATCTGCGGCTTCGGGACAGGTTCAGGTTTTTTAACCTTAGATTTCCCTTTACGAACCTTTAATTCTTTTGATAAGGCCACGAGCAAATTCTTTCTCCGGAATAGGTAGAAACCTACCATCATACTCTACAGAACTTAATTTTTCTTGCTCAATATGAATATTAGATTCTTTCTCGATTTTATGATCCAAACTAGTCAATGTTTCTTCCGAAGAATATATGACCCCATCTACTTCAACAGACTTTTTTTGTTTAAAATCAGATTTTCCATTAGAAACAGATTTCGGTATTCTATATGATATGGGAACAGAAACTGGAATAGGAGAGGAAGAGGTAGGAGTAATGGAGGGAACGAAAACTGGAGCGGAAGCAAGTTCAACTTTATTTAGTATAGAGAATAGAATTGAACTCAAATCATAAATGTTGAATTTATCTAAATCTGAAAGTTTCATAGCAAGAGTTGAAAGTTGATGGGATGAAAAATCAACTAAATCAGTTTTAGTATTAATTTTCGATTTAGCCCCGACTCGGACTCGAATTTCATTTACAACGATGGAAACAATAGTATCACGGATCCAAGTCACTCCTTCAGAGGCTTCCAGTTTATCTAGAGAAGAAAAAGACTTCGCGGGATCCAATTTCATAAAAGTGAGAGATCGAGATAAAGATTCATAATTTTCAGTCCTAAGAAAGGAACGAACTGCATCTACAGATATTGGGCCATATGAAGAAATAGTATCTATTGAATTTAAACAAACTCTTGGACAATTCTCTAAAAAATTCGGTAAAAGCTTGAGAGCCGGTAAGTCATATTTTATGGACTCTATATCGCAAACTCTAACCAAAAATGAAACTAGATCATCTGTATTAGGAGAGGATACACTATGTTCTTCAAGTCTTGAACGAACAGCAGGACGAATTTTATTCGGTTCAGTTGTGCATAAAATAATAACTAATCTCCTATCTTCTATAGGACGAAGAAGAGCATCTTGGGCTTGAGCAGAAAGTCTTTGAGCTTCGTCCAAAATACAAATTTTTGGTTTCCCATCAAGAGAAATATAATCAAGATCTTGAACAATAGATCGAATCTTATCCACAGTTCCTTGGGAGGCAGCATCAAATTCTTCAAAGCTGGAAGAACTCCCATCAATTATAGATTGGCAATATATACAAGAATTACAGGGTTCTCCTTCATTTAAATTTTCACAATATATAGCTCGACTAACTATTCGAGCGAGAGTTGTTTTCCCACAACCCTTTGGACCGCCAAACATTATAGAACGAGAACCAAGAGTTTTGTTTTTACTCCTAGTTAGAAGAAGTTTGACGATACCTAGATTGCCAACAACTTCTTTAAAAGATTTCGGACGATATTTAATATCAAGCATTATCTTAAATTACATCGAATTTTAATTTCAGTTCAAACTGAAAATGTTCAAAATTTCTTCAGTAGCCTTCCGAATGATAAAAAACTAAACTTTCCGATTAAAATAATTTTTAAATTTCGTATCTCCCCAATTTTTCCAAAGATCCCCAGGATCTTTCGAAGTTTCGTTGGCTTTAGGATACTTTATATCATTTATTTTAAATCGTCCACCGGTTTTTTCCATAAAACGATGGACGCCTTCTCTCCCAGCTTTATCGAGATCTAAACACATATTTATCGTATGAACAAAACGTTCTAAAAACCTAAACTGATTTGGGTTAACAGCGTTTGTAGTCAATGCCAAAACATTAGGAATAACTAATCTCTCCATAATCAACATATCTGCCGGGCCTTCAACAAGCCAGACTTCTTTCTTAGACCAAATAGACTCAATATTTGCGGCAATACCGAAAAAATAACCTTCCGGACGCCTTTTTACGGCAAAAGTGTCATATGACTTTTCAACAAGAGAACGAACTTGGAATCCAATGATCGTCCCAGAATAAGTTGTTAACGGGAAAACAACACAATTTTTGATACGACTACCTATTACTTTATGTCGAATCCCTTCTTGTAATTCCCAAGAAGAAGACCACCTATTATATTTACAACTATCGCATTCGGTTTCTTTATTTGATTCTGAGCATATGAAACTATGTTTTGAGTCTAAATCTGGATCAACTTCAAAATCACCAATTACATATCCAAGTTTATGTCTTTTCCACTGATCTTTCGATATGCCACGACCAAGAAGATATTCTTGGGCTTCCGGACTTTGAAGCAACCCTTCATAAGCCCAGTCAACAAATTTATCAACAAAACTCATTTAACAAACGAGATACCTTGTTTTATGTTGTGTAAAACAATAGAAGACAAGCCTCCCATAAATTGAGTATACATCCCAACGAAATCGGGACGAGAAAGAAAAATAGGAAAAGAAACTTTGCATTTATGTACGGAGCATATTTTATCATATTTTATTTTACTATCATTTATATCAAGTTTATCTTTTTTGAAAATTTTCTCTATCTTCTTCATGTTCCAGGAATCAGGAATTAAACAAACATGAGGTTGTATAGTCAACCCACTAGAATTTTGTACATATTTAAAAGCTGAATCAATGTCAGGAAAAATATTTAACCAGTTTTGTTTTACAGATAGATCATAAGCACATTTAAAAAGATCAGGAATAATATCGTCAATTTTATCTGAATCATATGTAAATATTCCAGATCTTATAAGTTTATCCTTCCCCATCTTTTCGATTACTATGAACTTTCCTCGAGTATTACTTATTACTGCTGGAAAATAAGACTCTTGAGCAGGAGACTCCGTTACCAAAGGTAAAGCAGTGTCTTTCTTTTTAATATGAAAGTCATAATGAAGAACATTATGGATTATCATTTTCTTCTTCCCATATATTTACATTAGAAGGGATAAGCTTTGGTTTAAATAATCGAAGCTTTACGGATTGGATCCAAAAAATGAATTTTTCAAATAAATTTAAACCAGATTTATGGATTCTATCGCCTAAAACCCACTGGAGGGTGGCGATATCTTTATAATTTTCATAGACATATTCGTCATCTGACATGATGCTGAGAAATTCTTCTCTAGCTTCATTTAATCTTTTCTTTGGATTAAAATATTTACAAGATTTCGAAATTTCATCTCGATCGCAAATAACACCATTCCAAGTTTCCGGATTTTCCGATCCATACATGCATAAACGAGTTGGAGTTTCCGGGTTAATAACTACTAAAGTGACGCTTGTCTTCGGGGCGCGATCTATCTCCATAAAATTGGAGTTATTATATATTCCATTCGGTTTATGTTCAAAATTAAAAGAACAATTTTCCGGTTTTCTTTCCTGAGAGAAAGAAATGAAACGCTTTGCGTACCTAACGCGAAGGTTTCTAAGTCTTTTTGAGATGTCAGATTTAGACTTCACGATGCCCCTCAGTTCTAATTTTCTTGAGTTTTAAACTATCGTCCTTTGTTCCTTCATAAGCAGTATGTGCTTGTTGAAGAAACTCAGGGTTATGAGTAACCATGAGAATATTTATCCCAGTCTGTTCAGAAAGACGTCGCATGAAAGAAGCTGCAAACGGAACATAATGATTAGCAAGAGCAACCATTGATTCATCTAAAATAAGAAGATCTTTCATACCTAGACGAGCCATGACAGCGAGACGTAAAACTAAAGAAACTATGACGGCCGCTCCACCACCAAATGAATCTAAAGGATCACCCTCGACACCCTCTTGTTCTAAAGAAAATTTCATTGATAAACGATTATATTTTATCTCTTGAGTAATTTTAAACTCTAAATTTTGATCATATATGATGTGGTGAAGACCATTTGTAGCCAAATCAGAAATAGAAGTTATATTCTTTTCAATAGATTCTTCAAGCCACGATTTAAATATTTCTGAACATTTTTGATAAAGATCAGCTTTATGTCTTAATTTAGACTCTTCAGCAGAAGCTAAATTAACTCGGTTTTGAAGAAATTCTCGATAATTTTTAAGTTTCTCGATATTGTGTATTATGCCGTCTAGTTTATCTTGAGCCAAGTTCATTTAGTCCTCATACTTTGTAGCATATGGACAGTCTCCATAGAGTTTTTACTTGTTTGAGAAATTTCAAACAAATTAGAAGAACTCGAATGAGAATATTTCATACGAACCGGTTCTTCACCCATGTGCCCAGATATTTTAATAAATACACTGGCCGGAAAATCCGCTTGAAACGATTCTCCGTTTTTAAACAAAATTGGAATACTTGATATAAGATCTGACCCATAGTAAGTATCCATTATACCATTCTCACCGGTCTGTTTTTTAAAATCTATGCTGATTTTATTAGTTCCTTCAATAGCAACTTTCGCCCAATCGAAACTATTCTTGAAGAATTCAGAGTTTACTTCAAGTTCATATTTAAATCCGCTTCTATCTAAAGATACAAATTGAGGACGACGAATTGAAACTCGACTGGTTGAAACAAATGACTTGTTTCCCGACAAGAAAATTTTCTTATCATCATGGATTATATTAATAGGACCTGAAGTCTTATCGCAAAAAGACTTAAAGATAGGAATATCAGAACTGACTAAAGAAAAATCATAAAGAAGCCCCGAATAATAAACGTGAGTTACATGGTATCTAGATTGAGAAGAAGCGCATAAATGTTCAGAAAAAAAGTGAACTTGGTTCACTTTCATATCTTCTTCAGTCTTCGTTTCACGTACTGAAGCAGAACAAGAAACATGTTGAAGTATTTCATTAAAAACACCTGAATCAATTGAAGGATATGGGCTGGAAGGACAAGAAATTAAAGAAAACTTTGACCCGACTCTTTTCTTTAATGTAGCTTTCTTAGATTGACCGTTCTCAATAGCGTTTACTTTGATGACATCAGAAACTGATATGGTTACAAAATCAGTGTCATGTTCAAATAATGACCTTCGTTCTAGTGGTAAAACGAAGAAATCCGATTCATAATCAGTCTCCGCATCAGTAGACGATGCGGAGACTGAACACTGAGCATATCTTCGTTTATCAGCAGAAGCTACAATCATATTTGACCCAAAAAACTTCAAATATAAATTTCCTTCTTCTGGTTTCACAGACCGAACAGTGACCAGAGAGTGTTTTAGTTCTTGGGCTTGAAAAGTATATTTAGGCATGTTCTATGAAATCTCTATTTTTCAATTTCTTGAATAAGAGGCTTCATGATCTGTTCCGTTTCTTTAATATCTGAAGAAAAAATATCCATTTTTGTTACAAGTATTTCTCGAGCCTTTCTGATTTCTTCTGGGAGATCATCAGGATTAAATCCTGCCTTTTTAGCTTCTTCCATCAAATCCTTCAGGGTTCGCTTACGAGAAGCAAGCTCAGCGTCAACTCTGAGCTTCCCCTGAACAAGGACTGAACGACGATTTACCAAATCTTTATACGTAGCTTCGAGATCTTCAATTGATTGTCCCATTTTGCCTCCTCAGACTGGATCTAAACCGAAAAAAGAGTCAACGTCAACTCGACCACCAGTTTCTACTTTTCTTGCCGCTAAAAATTTAGTTCCTTCTTCACATTTTGACGTATACCCGCACATACGACATCCTGAAGAAGGATTGGCTGGAAAGATACTTAAATGAATTTTCTTCACAATGCTAAAGGTCGTATCTATACTTTTTCTTATACTATCATCGTCATACTCGATCCATTTAACCGGGTCTTCCGGAAATTTGAAAAATATGAATCCAAGACGTGTTGGAGCCATATGGTATAATATGTAGTGTTGAACGGCGTACCATATCAATTGTTCAGAATCTACATAACGTTCTCTATACTTACTGCCTTTTCCGTCTAAAATCCAAGATTCTCCATCTTTATAATGGATGAAGTCTACTCGCCCTCCGAGACGAATTTTCATATCATATTTTGGGCTATAGTAATCAGTTGTTAAATCAATTTCAGATCGACTATTTGAAGTTAAAAAACCATGTGATTTAATAGTTTCGATAGTAGAAATTGTATAAGTATTAAGCTCTTCAATCAACTTTTTAACAAATTCAGGATCTGTTTGTCTAATATTGAACCCTTCCTGAACAGAAATTTCGTCTAAAGCCGGTTCTATAAGAGAAAGAATAGTGCTTTGAGGATAACTCCAAAGTTTTTTATTGTAGAACCACTCAAATATTTTTCCAATAACCGAACCGAACATGACGTCTTTAGGATTCGATTTAACTTTAAGTCTTTTAATATAGCAATATTCATATTTCTTTGGACAAAGAATATAAGAATAACGACCAGAATAACTCAAATAGTTATTCATCTACTATCGATCCGGATTCAGCAGCTTCAATAATTTCCATAGCCAAAGATTTTAAATCATCACTAAAAAGATTCCAATCAGTCCCATTCAATCTAGATTTCAAATCATTATCTTTACTCATGGCAGCATTAAGTCTAAATTGTTCAACGAAATCAGAGAGAGACTTCATTTCTCTATCGATTTGTTGTTTTCTTTCCAAATCGAAAATTTGGCTCGAATCTTCATGCGGAACTATATGCTCTTCAATAAAAAGACCTTGAGAGTTAACTTTAATTAAAGAAACCTTCGGTTTTCTTTCCAAATTTTCAAAAGTTAAAGCTCCACGAGAAACAGCGCCTAAATTAACGAATTTAACTCCGAGATGATCTACGATACCTTGATCTTTATGATAATGACCGAAAACATAAGCATCAGGACATCCTTCAAAAACTAAATCTCGATAATCAAAAATTGGTTCATTAAAAAATGACTGGATCTTCTCACTCGGAGCCATGGATGCTAGTGCATGGACAAAAGCGATAACATACCCATCATCCGGCAACTTACACACCTGTTGACGAAGGAAATCAGGATCTAAACCGGCCGTATAAGGGATCCCAACAACACGAACTTTTAGGGAGTCATCTTCGAATACTTCATCTCTCAGATTTTTAAAAACACCAGTGTTATACATAACCCCAAGAGGTTGACGAGAAATAGTCTCTAAATCACTATAGACTATATCGTGATTCCCAGCTAGAGCATAAGTTGGGCACGAATACTCTTGATGAATTCTAGCTGCAATCGAAACAGTAGAATGGGTCGTTTTATTCGCAGCCTTTATGTGAAAAAAGTCCCCACCCCTTAAAAGAGCGTTAGCTTGATATTTCCTGGCTAAAACACCCTGATAAACAAGTTTCTTGAAGATGGAAGCTCTATAATCGTCTTTTCGATATCCAGGGGGATTATCGGCTAAATGTTCATCAGAAGACGTAACAAATCTGATTTCCGACATCTAAACAAGTATACAGTTGAAAACACATACTTGTTCAAACACTTAAACTGTCCTCAATTAAATTTTTCAGATTCGTGTTTCTATCCATTTCACGATTGTTTTGAATAGCGAAACGAAACGCTTTCGGGTCACCGAATATGAAAACTTTCTTTCTAGCACGAGTAATCGCGGTATAAATTAAATTCTTATATAACATTGGGCCATAAGCCATGGTCATTGGCATGAGAACATAATCGAACTCTTGTCCTTGTGCTCTATGAGCCGTACAAGCATAAGCAACTTTCATTATATATCTAGCTTCTTCAATAGTGAATGTAAAAATTTTGTCAACATATCTTGAGACTTTTGACTCTTGATCAAACCAATTAAAAATCTTTACTTCAACTTCATCTGATTTGATTGAAATACGATGAACTTTTCCAACATCTCCATTAAAAATCATTCTACCGTAATCATTTTTGATGATCATGATGCGATCACCTTCATATAAACCGGTAGTACCATGTTTTAATTTAGAAAGGTTTTCATATCCAGGATTTAAAACACTCCGAAGTTTAATATTTAAGTTATCAACACCAAGTTCTCCGTCATAAACTGGGGATATGACTTGAAAATTCGAATTTTTAACTAACATAACAGAAGTCATCTTCTTAATTTCATCGACAACTTCATCAATATTGAAATTTAAGAACAAAAACTCATTTTTCTCATCAAATTTTGTGTTAACTAATTCTTCATTTAAAATTTTATGAGCAATATCAATAATTCCAGACTGATGTTCTTGTCGATAAATACGAGTTAAACTAACATGAGGAACTTTAGGACTGTTTAAGAAACTTTTTAAAACCTGTCCAGAACCGACAGAAGGAAGCTGAGCAGCGTCACCGACTAAAACCACTATAGTTGTGTCAGAAATGGAAGAAATCAAATGGTAGAAAGTTTGATTGTCTACCATCGAGCTTTCATCTAAAACGATTGCGTCAACAATATACTTATTACTACTATTAAATTCCCAATTTCCTTCTCTATCGCATCCAAGAGCTCTGTGAATAGTATAGGCTGATTTTCCGGTTAATTGAGACAAACGTTTTGCAGCAATACCAGTCGGAGCAAGAAGAGTATAATCAATATTATTTTTCTCAAATAAATGAACGAAAGCACTCATAAGAAGAGTTTTTCCAGTTCCAGGATATCCAGAAATAACACAAATACGACCATCCTTTAATAAAGAAAAAGCCTTTTTCTGATCTTCAGAAAGTTCTAAATTCTTTAGTTTTTCAAATTCAGAAAGAATAGAGTCAAAATCCCCAAGATTTCTCGGAGTGTTATTTACGATAGCAGATATGTATTTAGCTATTTCAGATTCATACTGCCAATTTGACATTAAATATAAGAAACCATTATATGAGTGGATCTCTTCCGAGGCTTCAAGTTCAATAAGTGACGGGTAAAAAGCAACGTCAGACACATAATCACCGTGAGAAAAAGATTCAATTCCTTGTCGCTTAAACATTCGATTTATATAATTTTTGATTTGATCGGAAGTGGCACAAGAGTGGCCTTCTATAGAAGAAAGATCCCTTAAGGCGGCAAGGATTAATGCGCGAACTCGACGAAGGTCATCGACTCCAACGTTCAATTTTCTAGCTATTTGGTCGGCAGTAATAAAACCTATTCCACGGAATTCACATATGGAATAAGGATCATCCGTTACTTCTTTTTTCGTATCTGCCCTGAATGCTGTGTAAATTAGTTTTATTTGATTGAAATTTAAACCGAGATCTCTTAAGAAGACTGAAGATGTTCTAGTTTCAGATGACTCTGACCACTCATCGATAATGGCTTCTATCTGCGTTTTAGTTAAAAATTTGAGATCACGTACTTTTTCAATATCTGTTTCTAAGATAGTAAGAAGTTCATCCCCAAAGTGTCCATAAAGTTTAGAAGCTGTTATAGGACCTATAGAAGGAACACAAGAAAGTAAATAAGAAACTACTCCGTTTTTTCCTTTTTCCGGTTTAATTTCGCAAGATGAAGCCTGAAGCTGACGTCCAAACTTAGCATGTTCAACAAATTCACCAGTAAAAGTGGCTTTGAGTCCAATATTCATAGAAACGCCAGGGAAATTACCCCTGACCGTAATCATTGATGATTTACCTTCAGGAACTGCTTTTAATATACAAAACCCCGTTTGTTTATTGGAAAAAACAATGCTGGAAATCTTGCAATTAAGTTGTTCCATCAATTCGTAGCCTCAATGAGCGAATAAAGATTGATCTCTGAAATAACCTGAGTCCCATGCTTCTTTGCGTTTTGCATCTTTGAAGAAGTCGTGTCTGGAACGTTGGTCACTAAGTGGGTTACACCTGAACCGACTGAACTTTTAACAGTTCCTCCAGCATCCATTATCAATTTTTCAATAGCTTTTCTAGGTTTTGAAAGAGGACCAGTTATACAGAATGATAAGTTAACAAGAGGACCGGATGTAGGAACGATTATATTTAGCACACTTTCTAATTCAAGAATAACTACTCTTTTTTCTTGAATACCATCATATATTTTTTGAGCAGTTAATTTTCCAACATTCGGAACTTTTTCAAGATCTTCAACAGAAACACTAAGAAGTGAACTAATAGTGCTTATTCCTGATGAAACTATGTCAGTAGCAGTAGATATACCTAAATTCGGAATATTTAAGGCAGAAATCAATAATTGTAAAGGAATTGACTTATTTAAATGTAGAACTTTATGGCATTTAGCAGCAAATTTGACTCCTGAACAACAGGAAGCAATATCTTCAATCGATAATCGATATAAATCAGATATGGAAGAAATCTTATTCTCACATAGTTTATCTATGAGAGTATCACCCCAATGAAGGAGCCCAAGACGTTCCACCCATACTCTTATTGCCCCGGAAAGCTTTCCAGGGCAAGTTTTGGACTTACAAAATAAAAATTGCCCGTCTATCGTTAAAAGACCGGAACAAACAGGACATATACTAGGTATTTGAAAATATTCAACAGTCGGTGTGACCATGCACCAACTTACAATTGAGATAATATCTACTGTTCTTCGTATTGAATCATTCGATCAGTATCCCAATCCATAGAAATTCCGTAAATTCGAGAAAGTTTCTTGAATTCATTTCTTAAATTAAGAGCAAATTTTCTCCATTTTTCTTCCTGTTCATCAGAAATAATTTCTTTCCATATATCAAATTTGCTCAAAGCATTCATGAGAAAATCAATTAAGATTTGAACATTCATTTCTATCACCCCCGGTCGATCCGGGCTAGTATTTATCTCACCATTCTCATATTTTTGTTTTGTTTTATATATAGCTGAATCTCTAATATTTTCTAAAGTAGAATTAGACATTGGAGCAGAAGAAATCATATCCAACAGTTTATCATTTTCTAAACGACTATTGTGTGAAAACCATATACTATTATCTATTGCATCATGACAATCTGCTTCATCAGGAAGAATGAAACGAAAGAGACGTTGAGTCATAACTTCTTCCATCATAGATTCTATCCCATGATGAGACGGAGAATCAGTTAATTTTGATTTATGGGCTTGGAGTCTTAAATCAAAATTAGGATCTAAAACAAGATGTTCAATTTCATGAAGAAAATTACTTGGGGTATCAAATAATTTTTTCTGAGAAATGAGAGAATCACCTGAAAATCCAGACTTTATCCAAGCATTGAATATAGATTCAATAATTTCACTACTGCTGCACTCCTCAGGCAATAAATAACTTATATTATCTACACGAATATATGGATTGTATCCCATTTCTTCCATTAAAAGAAGACTCTTGCCAGCAATTCTGCTGGCAATTCGAAATATATTGATCATTCCTCTTCCTCTTCCTCTTCTTCCTGACCCTGACCTTCATCCTCCTCTACAACCTCTACCTCTTCTTCCGATCCCGGGGCGGTTTCTTCCTCTTCGAAGATATCTATACCACCCGGTGCGCCCTCGGGCATTGGAGAACCTCCTCCGGGCATCCCAGCGCCACCACCGCCACCGCCACCGCCACCAAACGTGGTATCCGCAGGAAGCATATTAAACTGACCTTCATAGAAAGCCTTAGAAAATTTAGACATTGAAGAACCGAGAGAAAGAATCCTTTCAGATAATTCTTCTAATTGAACGAGTTCATCCCCAGTAAAATCGCTCTGAAGTCGGGCGAGTTTAGCATAAGTCATATGAACATCTTTCAAAATGTCCGCTATATAACTATTAACTCGATGCCATTCAGCGTCTCTTTCAGCTGCGGTTTTGATTCTAGTCCGAGACTGAATCATGACTGAAATTTCGGCCGCTATTTTTGAGAATGTAGGATGAGACATATTTCCTCTAAATTATAATTAACAAATAGCTTATGGATGTAAAATATTATCAAATGAACTCAGAAAGAATAGAAGAGTTATCTTTAAAGATCCGAGAAGCCAGAGAAGGTTATTATAATTTAAATACAATATTGTCGGACCAAGAATATGATGCATTAATTGATGAATTAAAATCTCTCGACCCTAATCATAAAGAACTAATTTTGGTCGGAGCAGCCCCAACTGAAATTTCTGTCTGGGAAAAAGTTCCGCACAAAATACCAATGGGATCCCTTAATAAAGTTAATTCTGAGGCAGAATTTTTAGAATGGGCAGAGAAATTAAACACAGGGTCTATCCATATAACCCATAAAATAGATGGATCCTCCATGGAGTTAGTATACCAAAAAGGCGTGTTAATATCGGCCGTTACTAGAGGGGATGGGATGATAGGAGAAGAAGTCCTATCAAATATGTCAAAGGTTCCAAGTATACCGAAAAAACTTCCAATAGAAATAGATGTCATAGTTCGCGGCGAAATAGTTATACTCAAGAAAGTTTTTGAAGAAAAATATTCAGAATCTTACGCTAATCCAAGAAATACTGCCGCAGGCAAAGTCCGGGACAAAAAAGGTGGAGGAAAGGATTGTGTTAATCTAAATTTTCTAGCATATTGGATGGTAAAAGAAATAGACCAACCATCGACATTATCATATGCTTTTAAGGAACTCAAGTCCTTAGGGTTTGAAGTCCCGGAGGCTGCCGCATGTACAGATAAAGAATATATAGTTAAAATATTCAAAGGTATAGATCGAGAAAGTGTTCCGTACGAAATCGATGGAATGGTTGTTTCCGTTAATAATTTAAATGATCTCCAAGAGTTAGGAGAATTAAATCTTCGTCCGAACGGTCAAGTGGCCTGGAAATTTGATCCTTCAATGAGAGAATCAAGAGTTATAGATGTGAAATGGCAGGTCGGATCTTCAGGTCGTGTAACCGGTGTAGCGGTTGTTGAACCCATAAATATAGGAGGAGTAACAATTACAAATGTTTCTCTCCATAATCTTTCAATGTTTAAAGATCTTAATTTACACAAGGGATGCAGAGTTTTAATATCTAGAAGAAACGACTGCATCCCATATTTGGAGAAAAATCTTAGTGATGATCAAGTTTAATTCTTAGGCTGATTTGCGAGAAGCTTTTCTAAAGCTTCCATGGATTCGAAAGAAATCATAGTTATACGAACCTTTTTCCCCATTAATGTTTGTAAAACAGCGTTGGGGTCAAAAACCTCTCCATCGTCATCTATGAGAACAAATTTATTTGTAGATAAATCCAAATGAACGACGCCATCTACAATTGTCCCGGCGTCATATCCATAAGCATATCTATCACGTTCATTATCTGACATAAAACAACATTACTTAAAACAATTGAAATTCATTTATTAGTTCATCCCAATTAGAAAATTTTCTCCAAAGAACATTGTCTCTCATGAAAGGACTACTGTCAGTATTCTTAAGTCCACCTCTTAAAATTATCAAATTTTCAATAGGTCCGCCTGTTGAACTAAAATACTCACCTGTAAAATCATCAATACTTCCAGCATAAATTGGTCCTTCTCCTATTGTTTTTTTCATTATTTGAATGTCAGATTTCATTAAATCTGATGTATAACCTCTCCCTTCCCAATCAACATAAAATGTTTCGGATTTCGGTTTGTTCAAAAGAATAGAAATAATCTTCTTTAAATCCCGAGCCACAAGCCTTCGGTCAGGATTCTTTGAAGCTTGGATGGCAGCAGCTATACGACGAAGGGACTGGACGACCTGAGAAGGGTTCATATTAACTAATAACAAAAAAAACCTAATCATATTAATTATGGAAATATAAACCTAACTACAGCCTGTTGTTATGCCGCAATTTGTACAAAGATGGCAAGATCCATTACGAATCGTAATGGATCCGCACCGTGTACACGGGGGAGAATCAAGATTCTTTTTAATCGGAGCAACAGGAATAGGAGTCGGGTATAAACTATCAACAGAATTTGGTGTTATAGACTCACTTTCTTCAGCAACAAGTTTCTTCAAATTTAAACCAGTATTTTCCCCATCGTAATACTTAAGATCAAGATACTTGAATAAATAATCATAAAAACTCTTAGCAAATCGAATATTCGGATTTTGAGTAAATCCAGCCGGTTCAAATTTCGTGTCGACAAAACTATGGATCAATTTCGGAAGAGGAACACCAAATTGAAGAGAAATACTGAGAAGCTTAGTAAAACCATCAATCAAACCGGCAACTGTCGATCCTGGTTTTCCAAGTCTTAGGAAGACTTCTCCCGGAGTTTTATCAGCATATTCGTTTACTATTATATAACCTTTATACCCATCAATGTGAAATACATGTCTGGTACCTTCTGCGTCATTCGGCATAGGACGACGTTTAGCACCGAACGATAGCTCAATGTCTTTCCTCGGTTCATCAACCATCTTAATATCATGCTGCTCATCAGAGCGTTCTTTGGTCGCAAGAGGTTGCGAAAGTTTACAACCATCTCGATAAAGAGCAACACATTTTAAACCAAGCTTCCAAGCTTCCATATAAACATTGCCAATATCCTCAGGAGTTACGGAATTAGGTAAATTAACAGTTTTACTTTGGGCGCACGTAATGAGCGGCTGAATCGCTGCCATCATCTTAATATGGGCCATAGGAGAAAGAGATCTCTTAGATCTACCAGAAGGCATGGCGCAGTCAAAAACTGGTAAATCTTCTTCTTTAAACCCGGGAGCTCCCTCAATACAATCATTGTCATGAATATACTGACATATCTCTTCAGTAGACTCTTGTGAATATCCGAGATTTACAAGAGCATCGCGGACAGCCCCATTAACAAGCTTCATGAAGCCGCCGCCGACCATAGTCTTATATGAAACAAGAGAAAATGCAGGTTCGATTCCGGTCGTATTCATTTCCATCAAGAAAGAGATAGTCCCAAGAGGAGCTTGGAGAGTGGCCTGAGAAACACTATATCCATATCTCAAGCCAAAATCTATAACGTCATCCCAAAGTTTGGAACTAGCAGAAACTACATCATCCGAAATCGGATCATTCTCTAAATTCCACCGAGAAAGAATGACTGAATCCGCTTCTTTATGCTTTCGCATAATTCGCATCATATCGTCTCGATTATCTTTAAATTCTTCAAAAGCTCCGACTCGAGCCGCAAGACGAGCAGAAGTCAAATAAGCATGACCGGTCATAAGGCTTGCCATACGAGCAGCAATAGCACGACCTTCATCAGAATCATAACCGTATCCGAATTTCATAAGTAACGCACCAAGATCCCCGTAATTTAAACCTATGGGGCGGTTCGTTATACTATTCTTAGTTATTTCATCAGTCGGATACTCAGCCTTAGCTATGATAGCGTTTTGTGAAGTAACGAACAAACGAACAGACTGTTCAAATCTTTCGTGATTAAATTTCTTTCCTTCGAAGAATTTAGTTAAATTAATAGCGCAAAGATTACAAGCCGTATTGTCGATATTCAAATACTCTGAGCATGGATTAGAGGCACGTATTTTTCCTGATTTTGGAGTAGTATGCCATTCATTCATAGTATCATTAAATTGAACACCAGGATCAGCACATTTCCAAGCTGCGATGGAAATTTCTTTCCAAACATCACGTGCTTTATATGTGTGAACTGGTTTGCCAGTTAAACGTTCTTTGGTTTGCCAAAGACCATCATCTATAACTGCTTGCATGAAGGAGTTAGTTATGCTGATCGAATTATTCGCATTTTGCAGTGGAACTATCTTATAGGCTGAATTCGGATCGTCGAAAGATCCGGTATACCCAGCTTTTTGAATCAAATCATGGGCAATTTGCTCGGCTGCTGACTTAGCCTTAATGAAACCAGGACGTCCATCCTTAGTCTCAAGGATATCAGGATGATCAATATCAAGAACAACCATTTTAGCGGCATTTCTAGTAGATCCGCCAGATTTCATAGCCCCGGCATAATCATCAAGACCTTTCATCCAAGAAAGAGGCCCGGATGTGTAAGAACCTGAAGAAAGTTTTTCATAAGACGAACGAATCTTAGATAAATTAGCACCTGATCCGGAGCCAAAAGCAAAAATTTTTAATTCAGAACATTGAAAATTCATGATACTATCAAGCGTATCTTCAACACTCGATATGAAACACGCAGAAGCTGCTTGTTTCCTATCTGGAACACCCAAATTAAACCAGACAGGAGAATTAAATGCTCCATATTGATGGAGTAAAGCAAAAATCAGCTCTTCTTCAAAAATTTGAGCATCTTTCTCAACATTAAAATATTCTTGTTCGGTTGCCCATTTACGGATCGTCGATGCTACGCGGGAAAAAATTTGCTTAACAGAATTTTCTCTAACTCCATTAATGACCCTCATATATTTATCAGCAACAATATTTATGGCGGACTGACCCCACCAAATAGGAACTTCTACTCCTTTTTGCTCAAAAACGACGTTTCCGCCCTTCCCTTCAATACGAGCGTCTACTATTTTCCATTCAATTTGTTCAAATGGATGTATGCCTTCTGCTGTAAAAACGCGAGGCCAGTGACCGGCTTCAAGCATAATGTTTGAAGAAATTTGATCAATTTGAGAACTATCAACCACTCTTAACATTTTTAATATCCTCCGCCATTCTCACGAGTTCAAACCCCAAACCTAAACGAGCTGACGGTTTTCCAGAACGAAAAAGACCGTCTAATTCACAAAATGTGTCTACACTACGAGATAAAGATTTCATTTTAAATGAAAGCTCTTTCGCAAAAAATGGGACTTTAGAATTTGGGAACTTTTTAAATTGAAGAGCTTGAGATACATGACGATGCATGTATGATAAAATCCATCCAATATCATTATTTTCTTCAAATTTGTCAAAATAAGCTAATGTTTTAGCAGAATTTCCTTCTAATATGGCTTCAAGCATTTGAATGGGTTTAAGATCAGCTGAAAAACATAAAACAGATTTCGCTTCTTCTTGAGTAACAACGCCTCCTTTTTGAGTTATCATTGAAATTTTCTCAATTTCCATGACGATTTTGCGGAGACAAGATCCGCAGCTCACAAAAAGAGCATGCGCGACTCGCGTTAGATCTATATTGAGCGTTTCCCCTTCTCTTAAAACCCATTGAAGAATTTCGTTTTCATTTTTTGGAGAACGAATTGTTACAATTTTATGTTTAGTTGCGTCTAGTTTCTGTCCAATTTTTGTAAAAATCAATAGATCGTCATTTTTAATATCAGGGATTAATGTTGCTCCGTGAATAACAACAGAACGTCTTTCTTCTTTAAAAGAAGGAACATTTAAATACTCTTGAAAAGAATCAGAATCACCAGGAAGAAAAAACTCCAAACTTTCGTTTTCTGAAAGATAAGATATGGCTTCTTCTCGAGCCGCACGCTCAACTAAGAAATCATCATCACCCTCAATAACTAAAACAGTCACGAATATAAATAAATTACATTCGTTCAGATATTTAAAGTTGCTTTAATCCAATAAGACTCAATATCTAAGGAGGGATATTTAGATAAATTGGATGCAAAATCTAATACAGAACAAACGCGGTCTACATTATGATTTAGTTTCAATGCAGTATGGAAACATATTCTAGATATTATAGAACGATAATTTTTATCAGATTTCTTTGCTTCAATAATAGCACTAGGAATAATTGAAGACCTAGGGATATCAGACAAAAATTCAGAAACATCTGATGAAAATGAGAGTAGAGATTCATTATTTATTATCGTTTCATATATCCCAGGTCTGCCTCTACAAATATCCATGACGTTTTCATTTACGTCTTTAGATATGAAGTTTCGCATTTCTTCATTTGATAAAATAGACCATCTTATAGTTTCTCTAATTCGGCTCAACAAAGCTGAAGAGATATGAGACGAATCACTAGCAATAAAAATGAAAATAGACCAATCAGGGGATTCTTCACAGGATTTTAAATAAGCATCCTGAGCCTGAAGACTCAAAAAATCACCGTCATTTATGACTATGAATTTATAATCATTAAATACGGGAGCTAAACATGAAAATTTAACGGATTCTCTCGCGCTGTCAACATCTAAACCGGGAAAGAGAATATCTGTATCTGAATTGATTTCTGATACGAGTTGTTTTATATAAGAAAATTTACCTATTCCCTGAGCTCCACAAATCATTATTGGATTCGGAGGAGTTGGGGAAATTAAAAGAGATTTGATTTTCTCTTGTTGTTGGGAATTCCCGTGAATTTGCATCATTGATTTCAGTTATACTAACAGTTATTGAATACTTAGTATTACATTCGGGACAACTAAGTATATTAACGGTTCCTGTCGATTCGAGACAGGAGCTATCTTTCATGCAAAAAAAGTTCATATTGGAGATGTTCCTCCTACTGGAATGATCCAGGCATGTTTACATTTATGACATCTGAAGTGCACAATATTAGAACCAGGAGGGGAAAGAATCTCCGCTAAATTCCCGTCACACTCTTGGCCTGTGGTGGCTCGATCAGAACCACGTTTGCATTTCGCAAATTTGATCGGGTGCCCTTCAGCAGAAACCATTGGGTTGTCAGACATGACAAACTATACTAGGCGAAAACTACTTTGATTTCAGATCGGATTCTAGCAAGAAGAGACTGATCAGATTCAGATGGAAATAGAGGTAATGGTAAAAGGCTTAAAGCTATTGCTTTGCATTTTTCCCAGTCCTCACTCAGTAAACAATAATTTATTTCTATCTTTAAAGGATCTTTGATTATGAAAATCTCTCTTCCACTGGCTGAAAGAGTTGTTGTTATAGGAAGTAAACGCGGTGCTTGAAGCTGAATCCTAGCAATCAAAAGAATTAAACTAGGATACAGTTCTAATGCACGATCAAGAGTAGCTAGTCTAACAAGTGTCCCGTTAACTTTGTTGCCAGCTACCGTTCCATCCATTACATCATTCCTATAGATTCGGGGATTCCGAGTCGCTTCAATTTATCTTCTTTCGGCCTTGTAGGTTCTATAGAGTCAACATCAACATTTTGCTTTATGAGTTTCTTCTTCAAACTTTCGTATGGAGATTCTTCTGATTTAGGAAGAACACCTTGTTGTTCCATCCACTTATAATCAGCGAGCTTCCTAGAATCGATACCAGATTGATATCCTTCTTTTTCTTGAATCTTTTTCTGCTCAAGTTTTTTAATATCAGAAGGAGTAGTTTCACCAAAGAAAGCCTCTTTGATTCTTTGGTAATCTCTATATGACATTTCTCGGTCTATATATCTCCAAATTTCATCAAGGAGTCTTTTGCGAAGATCTCCAACAAACCCTGACCAACGTTTCTGATTCTTCGCATACATGTCAGGATACTTCTCTTTAAGAGCAGAAGCCTGACCCATATTTTCTTTAATATCAGAACCAAAAGACCCGACACCTTCAGTGAAAACTAAATCAAAAAGAGCGCGAGAATCAGGAGTTAAACCATTACGAAGATCATCAATATGCTCATCAATCAAGTCCATGAATTCTTTGATGGCGGCTTTGTCGTCCAAGGCTGCACCAAAAGGACTACTATCTCCAAGATCAGGAACGCGAGCTTCGCCGCCCTCCGGAGCCCCGCCGCCCTCCGGACGAACCCCAAAAGCTTTATCGATGGGTTTTTCTCGTTTCTGCTTAACAGTCTTCCCCATAGACCGACTTATGGCAGTAGTACGTAAATTAGTGTATATTTTATCTAGAGCTTTTTGCCATGTAGGAGAATCTTTAGCAAAGTCCCAAGGCTTAGGAGTTGTCCTTTTTAGGGGTTCTCCAGTGTCATCATCATAAGTGATTCTACCTTTAGCATCCGTTTCATACATAGACCCGACACTCAAATATGTTAATAAATCCTGAATGGCATCCATGGCGTCAGTGTCGTTATATTGGAGTTGCTTACGGGCGATTGCCATAAGTTTATGGCCTAAAGAAGCCGGTTCTATATCAATTTCTTGATCCGGATAATTTTTCTTCAAAATACTTATTAAGGATTTCCCAAATTGATCTTCAACCGCAGCATATAACTGAAACATTGCGTATATGAAACGGACAGATGCAGCAATTCGAGTACGGATCATAGGGGCCATACTCTCTATTTGACACTAAAAATTTATTCGAGAGAGATATACTCTTCTGAACTATTTCCAACTACTTTTCGAATTTTCCTCAAAGCCGAAGAGCGTATTTCTCGGACAGATTGAATGCTCAGTCCATTATTTCCGGCATATATTCGAACAGTAGACTCTGACAAATCTATACCAATTATAGTATCAACTTCTTGTTCATCGAGATTAGCAAGATGAATTATACTAGAAATATCACGACGGATTTCTAAGTTGGAAAACGCCGCATTAGACTGCATATCAACGAAAGTCCTAATCATATTAGACTCGTCATTTTCATCTTTCTCCCAAACTATGGAATCACTATCCATGGCCTCTGGAGAAATTCCGTCGTTCATGACCATGGAACCAAGATCGTCACTCCTAGACAAAAGTTTAAAATCATTTTTGACAGCGTTATCAATAACTGTCTTAGCGTATTTCAAAAGACCAGCTTCAACCCCCTGAACAGCCGAATCTCTCATAATATACAATGGGGTTGTTTTTATTTTATTGGATTTCTTCCAATCACGAAGAAATGGTTTGAGTTGACTATCATTCCAGCGTAATTTAAGAATTTGGTGGGCAACGGACGGATCTTTCCAATCATGAGCCAAACTTAAATTCTTAAGTTTTAAGGATAGCCGACCAGATTTACAGATAGGACAATCAGAAGATTTAGAACACTCGTGCTCCGTCATTTCAGACGGAAGCAGTTTTCCTTGACGATAAAGAGACTGAAGAGATCCGAAATGATCGAAACACCACTCCGGGCATTTCTTCGCCTCTTGCAAATTCATATTCTTCGGAGCATAACCGAGAAAATATAGAATCGTAGCAGTATTTAAAGTATGATTCTGAATTGAATAGTAATATCTTTCATAGTTGAAATTGGAAAATTCGAGAATATCAGATATTTTCCAAATTGAATTTGGATCGGTTCGATCTCCTTCGACAGGTTTTAAAGCATCATTAAAAACAATCCCGCCAGACTGAGATTCATTCAAATATGACTGAATGCGATTCTTAGCATCCGTATCATGTTGAAGGCGAGCTTGCCAACTACGAACGTCTCTTGGACGGATAAGCTGCTCACGTATCAAATTCTTGAATCTATGGTCATCAGGACAACCAGAATATAAAATATACTCAGCCTGAGTGCGATCCACATATTCGCCAGTTAGGTGTTTAAAAAACCATCTTCCAATGAAGTCTTTACTTAAAAGACGTACACGAACACCCTGAACCGTGTCAGGGACCCTCTCTTTATCACGCTTGAAATGTTTGGCGACCTGGGCATGAGTCCAGTTATGCCATTGTTTCAGAAACGACTGATTCGTCGGGATAGATACAGGAAATTTCATTGGAGCCTCCATGCGACGATCGACTCGTCGACTTACCGGGTGACCCAACTCGATGTTGGATTTGGAAGAATTACCTTACCACAAGGCAACTCTTCCAGTCAATACAAAAATAAATAAAAGATCTACGAACAATGAAAGCAAAATTTAAATGACACCGGTTCTCCACCACACAAGAACTAGTGTTTGAGTTTCAACGTAAGACGGGGCTCGATCCCAATCACAAACCACTTTACCCCTCAAACCAGCAAAAGCTCCTTCCCATGTATGGCAATTAATATAACCGAAACGAAGAGCTCTCAAAACACAATGTGCCCCACCTCTATAACTATCTAAAGTACCGTCAGGAAAATCCCAAGCAGCAGTACACCAACGGTGTACTTGAAAGGGCCCGCGAGCTTTACCTCCATCACATTGTTGACCTTTTGGCATTTGGTCACAATGCCCAGTTAAAACTAAACGAGCATTTTTCGTTTCCTTCCAACTATGAGAGATTAAAGCGGCTGCTTCTTCAGCAGAATGAGCTTCTAAATGAATTGCCTCAGCAACAGGAGTTAGTAATTCAATTCTTTCTTCATTAGTATCATGATCTAAACTCCATTGCGGTAACCTTAAAAGTGCAGCAAGGATTTTCGCTCTGGTCATTCCTGTGGCTCCATCCGTCGGATTTTCAAAAAAATCACAATTTAGTTTAATCTTGAATTGTTTTTTATTATATTACTTTTTCGGATTTAATTTCGGGGTCAATTCTAAATATTGGGTGAAACCGATCGGTTTTGTAGTAGAGTATTTAAGAATTTTTCGTGAAATGACATAATTTCCATTAACCTTACGAGAACGTTTCATATTAAGAGGATTCACTAAATTCATATCAAATTCAATTATTTCACCTTCTTGCAATACGGGAAATCCATCAACTCTCCATTCAATATGCTTCGGTAAATCAGTAAATATTAAAAACGTTGTTACAGCTGACATGGAAACACATTACAATGAAAAAACATAAAAGACATGAAATAGAATCTGAAGTAATACAATATTTAAAAAAGAACATCGGACTAGAAAAAGATACAGAATACTTCAAAAATATGATCGTTGATTTAATAATAAATAACGCTGTACCAATTGAATTGATAAAAAACGTCCCGCAAAAAGCATTAAAAATCGGGAAAACAAGATTCGACCAACTTTATGACGCCTCTATGAGTTTAGCTTTCCCAAGTTATGGAGAAGACACATTAAGTAAATTAATTTCTGAAAGCACTGAAGATACAAAAATTTGGAGAGCTATTTATCCTGAAAAGTATAAATTATCACATGTCTTGATAAGAGCCGTTTCTTATCAAGAAGCTTTTGCTCTGGCATGTGATTTCGGGTGTCGAATGTCCTTAAGAATGTATAGGACAATTCCTTCGGATATGACAATTAAAGTATCATTCATGTCTGAAAAAGCAATAAGAAGATACTTAAAGATAAAATGGGCTAATAGATTGAACAAAAGAAGAAAACTTCAACTAATAGGCAGAGAGTTTACCGCTAAAGAGATATCCGGAGCAAAATTAATAGCATTGGGGAATAAAGACAGTAAATATAGTATAGTCAAATATTCGGAAAAAATTGATTTAGCGAGAATCTCAAAAAATCACGGGCAAACCAGAGTTTCCAAAATCGAACAAGAATCTCTTAGAAGAAGAACGTAAGTGTACTGTTAAGCATGAAGACAGGAAAGTTTAACGTAGTTTTAGATCAAGCTTGGGGAAGTTCTGGAAAAGGGAAAATATCCACTTGGTTAGCTGACCATTATAACGTAACAAAAGTTTCTTCAGCTAATTTTCCAAATGCAGGGCACTCAGCAGTTTTCGAAAATGGGACGAAGTTCATATCGAAAGCTATACCAACATCAGCAATTCTTAAAAAAGTGATGGGACTCGGTATGGAGTGTTTCTTATCTCCAGGATCAGGGTTGTTTCCAAAACAATTAATAAAAGAATGGGATGAAACAGGAAGACCAAACATATATGTTCATTCTAGAGCAAGCATTGTAACCAATGAACACGCTGCTCGAGAAAGAGAAGGAAAAGACTCCACGAAGCACGTGGCTTCTACTATGCAGGGGTCAGGAACAGCCATTTCTGACAAAATTCTTCGTAAACCGGACGTTGGTTTAATGGATTCTTTCCCGAATCATGTGAATTTTTTAAATGCTACGGATCCAGATATCAACAAAATTCTTGAAAAAAATCCAGAAGATATTGAAAAAATAAAAATTATTCAACCGATGGAATTCAGGAACATCGTTCATTCAATGATTGAAGAAGGAGCAACATTGCTCCATGAAGGATCACAAGGATACGCTCTATCCATAGATCACGGGTCGCATTATCCTTCATGTACATCACGTAACTGCACACTTCAAGCCGCGATGGATTATATGGCGATTCCACCTTCAATGGTGGGGGACGTTTATTTAAATTTGCGAACTTTCCCTATACGCGTTGGGAACGTATATGAGGACGGTGTTCAAAAAGGATACTCAGGAGACTTTTACCCGGATTGTGAAGAACTGACTTGGAGTCAAATAGCAAAACAATCTGGAATGCCAGAGTCTGAAGCAAAAATTTTAGAAGAACGCGAGCGAACAACAGTCACAAAACGAGTTAGACGTGTTTCTACGTTTTCATGGATAGGATTGAAAGATGCCGTTAGAACTAACGGAGCGACAAAAATCTGCATAAATTTTGTACAATATTTGAATTGGAAAGATGCAGGTCTTAAAGGTGGGAGAAAAGTTTTCAATGATCTCTCAAAAGAGTCACGAGAATTCATTGAAAAAGTAGAAGAAATAGCCAACGTTCCGGTTGTCTTAATTGGAACAGGAGCGTTGCATAAAGAAGTGATAAACCTTCTAGATGAATAATCACAAACCTATTTGATTTTTCCGAGTCTGCGCTCTTTTTTTCCTTTTCATGTGTATCCCGATTTGATCGGGATTTCCAGTCATATATTTATATACTGATTCAAAATAACCTTGTATTGGTCTAGAAGCGTCTTTTAACATTAAAGATTCTAAAATCAATTTTCCATCACTGGACTTTGAAAAGATCCAATCTTCATCTATTGGAACATCGAGAGAACGTTGACTCCAAACGTTCCCGTATGGGAACATCAAAAGAATAAATTCCTGTTTTTCAATTTTCGGGACTGGAGTAGCAATAAAAAATTCGCGTCGTTTTATAGAAAGACATACACCATCCGGCAGATTTATTCCATTTGGAGTTGACGTAACCCATCTTTTAATACTCATCCATTTTACTTCAGGAGTTTTAATTTTCATATGTTTTCGACAAGACAACGAACAGTTATATAACGCTGAAGGGGATAAATTAGACTCCCAAGGATGGAAAGATTCAGGGACATTTTTAAACACATGAAGTTTCTTCATGTGTAAAATCTTAATGTTAGAAACTTCATCTTGGAGTGAAGGAAACTCTTGGTCCATGTAGTTAACACTACCGGAGAAAAATGAAAGTATCGTGCCTGACAAATGATGGCAACATAATCTCCATTAAGAACCAAATGGAGATATTGATGGGGTATGTAAAACCTGAGTCAAATAAAGAATGGGTGTTGGATAATATAAACGAACTAGTAAATATAGTTCTGAATATTGAAGGAATATCTATAATAGCAAGTAAGTATATAGAATCCTGGCAAAGACCGAGTTATTTAGAAAAAAGCACTAGAAAAGAAAAATTTTCATACGATTTCATTGTCCCTCCAGGTTGTCCTGATACAATGAAGAATTTTGCACTAAGATTATATGATTCATATGGAAAGTTATATGATTCTATTTCAGAAAAATACGCACTGGAACTGAAAACAGACATAGATGATCCTGCAGTTAAGCTAAAATCGTTTGACAGCGTACGACATCTACTACCTGCCGGAACAGGAACTAATGTCATATGTTCTTTAAATTTAAAAGATGCTAAAGAAATGGCCGAAAATTTACTCGGCCATTCAAACAGTGAGTTCATCGATATAGGAGGTGAATTGAAAAAAATACTAGAAAATCTTTTTGAGATTAAACCGAATAACATGTTGTTTCAGACAAGAAATTTAGGAAATTTAAGCTCGAAGTTTAACATATCTGAACCAAACTGGTATGTTGATATCTTTAAATCATTCTTAATAAACCCGGAGTTAATTTCAAAATCATTCGAATCTCAAGTGATAGATATGTACGGGATGAGTTGGGAATCATTTTCGAAAATGATGGAAAAAAGAGAAGGCCAAGTCCCGGATGTTTTTAAAACAATCAAAATAAGCTTTGACTGCATGATGGATTATGGGGCTTTTAGAGATCTTCAAAGACATAGGAGATGTGAAAAATTTTCAGAACTTCTAACGATCGATTATGGTTATGTAGTCCCAGACGAAATTAAAGGGTCTGAATTTGAATTTGAATATAAGAAAACATTAGAGTCTGTTGCAAATTATGAAGACGAAGAGATTTGTAATAATCAAACATATTTTCAGTATATGATACCACTCGGTTATTTACATAGATCTATATTTCAAATGGATATGAAAGAACTCTATCATATAATAGAAACTCGAATTAAACCAGAAGGACATAGTTCATATAGAAAAATAGTATACGAAATGTACGAATTATCAAAAGTTCTATTTCCAGAACAAATGAAATGGTGTAAAATACAAAGTATTTTATGAAGGACTTTTCGGATATATTAAATGAACAGGATAATCTGATCTTTCCCTTTCATTTAAAAATGGTTTATGAAATATTTTAGTTATTACAAAACGAACTTTTCCTGAATCTTCATCATAAGTCGGGACTTCTGCAATAGTCAAACAAGGACCGTTCTGGGCGGATGATTGTTTAGACTCTTCAGAAAGAATGCTTTGATCTATTGGGATTCTCCCATATCCACCTATTACTTGACATAAATGCGGATGATTTAAGATCATGAGAGGACTTGATCCAAACCGAGGACAAGTTTCCTTCACAAGACATTTATCACATCTCATAGCAAGTATTGCTGCCATAGAATACAATACGTTTTAGAAACCTAATTGGAAATCATTTTAGATGACTATCGGACCGTCAATCGACCCAATGAGCTCTGTTGAAAACGCCGCCGTAGAACTAATTAAAACCGGGGTAATGGGGACTTTATTAGTCCTTGTCGGTTCTTTTGCCATATGGGCTATTTATAAATGGAACCAAGTAAATGAAAAAAGAGTAGAGGACCAGCAAAAAATGACTTTAACGCTATTAGAAGTAGCTACAGAATGGAAAAATGGTATAAAAGACATGACAATGTCCATAAATAACTTAAAAACGGCTACCGATGATGAAAGAAGAACTTTAGATAAACTTGAATCTACTATAGACAGTGTAGTTAGGGATGCTGTAAAAAAATAAAGGTGTCGAAATGAAATTCCTGAAATTCTTGACGAAAAAAGGACTTGAAGAAGTAAAGAGCTCAGAAAAAAATTTCGATGAAGCATTAAATGGATTTAAATCAACGATCTTAGATATAGATTCTTTAAGACAAGAACTTCAGACAATTTCACAAGAAGTATACGAAAGAGCGAGTAGTATACCTTCAGACCCTCCAATAAGAAACGAGGGAATGGGACAAGAAGAGAATGGGACAAGAAGAGAAGAAAATGGAAACGAAATCTCAACTTATCGAATCGTTCGATCGACTAATTGAACCACTAAATCAAATTCTCGTAATGATGAAAAAAACGTTGATCGCTCAACGCATAATTACTATTCAGTCAATATTGGTTTTGTTAGGAGTGATTGGAGCCGCGTATTTTCAATTAGGATTATTAAACAGACTCGAAAATTTAGAAGCAAAAATTGGAGGAATAATATCTACTTCTTATGAATCAAATACGGTAGCGAAAGAAACTCAGAAAAAAGTAAATGAAACTGGTGAAAAAATTGAAAAAATTGAGGAAATTCAAAAAACTGACAAGATAATAACTATCCAAGTTGAACCGGACAAAAAACCATTTATAGTAAAACGGCCTAAATGACAACGTCTAGTACAGATTTTCCGGCTTGATCCGCGAATATCGGATAGTGCTTGCAATCTTTAGACAAACTCCGACCTTTTAGAAAGTAAGATAGATTCTTAGTCCAATCAGAATGAATTTTTAAATTCATGAGAATTTCCACATCTTTTTCAGACATATTAGAAATTTTATTTGTTATCATCAACTCGTAAGCCATGCGACTTAATCTAAAAATCTGGTCCATATATTCTACACTATGATCCGGTTGCGGGATATATCCAAAAATGATAGGATCGTAATCAGAGTGATATTTAATACTCTTTTTGAGCAAAGAAACGATTTCTGTAGACAAAAATTTATCAAAAGATAAATTTAGAAAACCATTTTCTACGTTTGCTTCATATCTATTCATATCTATTGTTACTACCTAGAAAGTTAAATTTACAATTATTCTCTATCTTTAAATTTCGGGGTTTTGATTTCAGGGAGTTCGGAACGTTTCAAACGAGCACTTTCCAAATCCGGAGCACGTCTTAGAGGCGGAGGCTCCGCCTTTTTCTTAGATGGGGCTTCCTCGCCCTTGGACGGGGTTTCCTTGGGCTTAGAACCACGAGGTGGAATAGTAGGAGCTCCTCGTGTATCGTTAACTTCGTCGGACCCCATGAAGTTTTCTATCTTTTCAAGAGGATTGGTTGAAAACCCCATCTCATGAACATCCTCGTCCTTTGTTAAACCAACATAATACATATATCCATCAGGTTTAATAGTAGCCTCAAAAACATCTCCGACGTTTATAACTAATGACCCATAAACTTCTTTAACGTCCCACCCTTTTCCTTCGAGCTTATTTTTCATAGATTCAAGATGCTTTTTAAAATCAGAAGTAGATATTCTAACAGGCGGAAATTTATTTAAAGAAGCTAAAACAAATTTTAATACTCTCGAAAATTCTTTCTTTGAAAATTCATTTATTCTTGAAGCTAATCTATTAAGGACATATGAAATGTTTTCAGGACTTGAAGAATGGAGCTTCTTTAATAACTCTTCACCCAATGCTCCTCCTCCAACAAATTCAGTGATAAATTCAACAGGATCTTCAATATTTTCTCCAGATTCTGAGTCTGATGGGTCATCTATACTATGAATTTCAACTTCATAAGAATACTTAATTTCTAATTCAATAAGATTCCCGTATGTGCCAGTTATGGCATCATTTTCTTTCTGAGGATTCCAACGATTATCTTTAAGCCACTTAAAGATTTTTTCAAATTCAATGATCGTTGATATACGAGTGAACATCAATTAAATGAAAGAAAAAACGGTTATTATAGGGATGATACTATTCCGTCAACCTTTCGATATAATTCTTCCAAAGTCGAATCATTATTTATAACAAAATCAAATTCAGAGTCTGGAATAGTTGATTGTTCAACTTCAGATCGATGATCATATGGGGGATTTGGTATAGATGGACGTTTGACCCTAACAATTATAGGGATAGTCTCTACTTTAGCCGGAGAATCAGGCCCATGTTTTCTCAAATAGGATATTTCATTTTTGTGCCTAAAATCTGAAAAAGTCGTAAAAATTTTTCCGGGCTCATTTCTTTTTATTACTGAGTATGAAATTTTAAGACCACCCATTCTAGTATATAAACAGTCACCTATACCCAATTGATGATGGATATAAACACCTTTTTGTATCCAGGTATTCGGATAAAGATCATTCATGAGACCCATATATTTTTGAAGGGCTTCCCTAGGAGATAAATAATATTTCGGGTCCCCTTCTTCAACACCAGGGAGTATTTCTTCAAATTTAGGGTATTTCATATCCCCAACATTTCTAAAATGACTAGGACCGAAAAGTTGTTCCTCAGTCCATCCATAAGTGTCAGCCATATGTCTTTTCCCAGGATCAGCAAGACCAGTATGGATAGCATTATACGATCTAACTAATTGACCGGAGCATTCGTCTTTACCAACACCAGAATACCCGGAAAAGGCAATGATATAATGTTTCATCGTTGACCGTCTTTCTTTATCTCTAAAGTTCCAAACGTACTGGCTGAATACCATAAAATCAAGTCTATGATTCCTAGAGGATAATCATACTCTTTTTGAATACTCAAACACATTTCATCACAATCTTTAAAACCCCAGTGTTCAGCCATACGAACTAAATGAAGATCAGGCTTTACACAATCAAGTATTCCAATATTCCTGGCTAAATGAAAACAAGTAACTGGTCCTACATGTGGAAGTTGTGCAAGAGTTTGTGGAGAGATCAGTCTGGTTGATTTAAAAGTTCCCCAATCGGAAAATTCAGAAGTCATCAACTTCGCCATCTTATGGATAGAAGAAGCCTTTAGTTTATTATTACAAACAGGCTGAATTCGAGACCAAGCAGTAGAAAAATCTTCATTTGCTAAAATAGCATATGAACCATAAGCATTTAAAAGTTTGTCGAAAAATTTTCCGACAGCTTTTGCAGAAAAGCCAGTAGCATGAACTACCCAAATATATTCTCGAAAAAAGAAATCAGGACTAACTGATTCAAATTTCGTTGAAGAAATACGAGTCAACTCTTCAGAATAAAACTCTTTCGCGAATATTTCAGCTTTTTGAAAGTAGGATGATGGCCCGTCGTCTAAATTCGGACGATATTTTTCAGTTCCAGACCCAAGATTCTTGTGGATTTCCATCTATTTCAAAAATTACAGCTTCGCTACTAGACCAATCTCCAGAACTGAACTCTACATCATCCTGAACATGATTCCAACACACAACACAGTACATGAAGTGAATATTCTCAGAAGTAAACCGACGTATGCAACTATTGCGACTCCCGCAACAACTACATTCACCTTTTTCAGGGCTCCAGAGGATTTGCCTCATACTTAAAAGACTCGATGAAAATCTAACCGAAAAAGAACACTGGACTGTTGATTGGAAATTAGCTTTTTGATGGTGCGAGAACTTTCTCGAGTGTAAAATCAAAAATGTCATTAATAGATTATCCGATATCGATTCCATATGGACAAATTATGTTCGATGGGACAATAGAATGTGAAGAGGACGAAGTAGCAGTCATAATACCAAAAAGCGTTATGACTGAAAAACGTCTAAAGTATATGGATTGGGTCAGAATTAAAGCCATGGCCCGAATAGATGAAAACCCGAAAAAGGAACACTCACAGTATTATCATAGAAAGGGCTGGACATGTTATTCAACATTAAGAGACATAGAAATAGACCGTATCGGCCCTGTTGAAACAATGCGAGCAATTAAAGATGCTCAAAATGCAATGAAGAGACATTATGAAGATTGGGATTTTAACTACGATAAAGAAACATTAATCAGAACAGTTAAACTTCTAGAAGAAGCCAGAGCTCAATTAGGAATTTCGTTAAATAACATAGTAAATCATGAAAAAGAAATGAACGCTCCGATTAAATCTGTTGAACTGAGCGTCGATTGAATGCGCATATTGCCTTGATACTAAAAAAAAATGAAACCCAATCCATAAAACTTCTAAGCATCAACCACGTCTTTAGTCAATAAAGTATCAATAAACTGAGAATAATTGTCTGCTATAGCAGACCAAAACGCATTGCTGCGTTCAGTATCAACACAGCCTATAGTTTTAAATTTTCCATCTGTAATTTCTACAGAAGATCCTCCGGTTCCATCAGAATGATTACCGGAACTGATAGTGATTAAAGGATTATCTTTCACATAAAAAACATCTGGTTGGATCGCAAGAATATGCCAGAAAATATTAATTATTTCAATATCTCGTTCCGGCCCATATTTAAATAAAAACTCTCCATCGAAAGTTAGAGTAAACTCTTGAGGATCAGGCCCCGGACCTATGATCTTAACACAACTGCCATTCTGAGAAAGATCGGACAAGTATGCCTCATTTCTTTTGTAGATTTTGAAGAGCTGGACCTAATACTTCAACGAGAACTTTTAAACTCTCTTGAAGATTAATACTAGGACTATTTGCAGTTTTAGGAGATCCAAGTAAAATATTTCTTCGTTTAATTTCATTAGAAACAGAATTTAAAATAGAAAATAACTCAGTTTCAGTATATTCAATAACAGGTTTTGTTAACATAAAACACTTTACATTATCCATCTATTACTGGAATAGAGTATAGCTCGTTAACAACCTGAATTGCATCTTCATAAGAAACTTTTTCATGTAAAGAATAACTTTTTACTATATTAAAGAATATGACTTTCTCCCATTTAGACAAAAACTCTTTTTCTGCATGGTCAGAAAGAAGTGCTATATTTGCACTCCCAAGAATGGTTACACAGATGTCGCTAACTTCATTAGCAATACTGTTGATGAATTCCATCCGGTTATAAGATACATCACCGGTAACATTAACAGCTTGTTCTATGGATATTCCGTCATAAACGGCAATACAAACACGAGAGTTATTTTTAAAAGTCAAATTGACCTTTAAAACACCTTCCATCTTATTATCAATAAATATTGATAATAAATTTTCTTTAATTAAGAAACCCATTAAACATGATATTTAGAAAATATTTAAATTTACGAAGCGTGGGTTGAATGACTATCTGATACAGGTCTACCACAAGATGGACAGGAGGGTATTTTAGAAATTTCTTCTTCCAAATTTTTCAACTCAAAATCAAAAGTGTTAAACGAGGAACACAAATCGTCCATTTCATCGGTGATATCTTTAATTTTTCCATTTAAGACTGACATCTTAGAAAAATTATCAAAATCAGCATCCGATTCAGGTACGTCGAGTTTCTTATTTAAGAAAATGATAGATTCAGCAACAACTCTGATTTTGTCATTTAGATTTGACATAGATTTAAATTCATCAAATTCCTGATTTAAATTTAAATCAGGAATGACCATAGACTTGTCTAAATCAGAAACCGATTGTTTTAAATCAGTATATCCTTCAAATCTTTGAACAGACTTGAAAGTGTCATACTCTTTTTCCAGCAAATCAGGAATAATTAATTTAGATCCGTTCCTAATAGAAATAACTTTATTCGCTGCGCTATCTATCAACTTCCAAAGGGAATGGACTTTAAAATAATAATCAAAAAGAGGAGTTATTTTATCGTCAGGAACATTAACACCGTCAATACTGGATAACGAGTTAACTTTGTTAGAATGAGAACTGATTTTTTCAATAAACGATTGACCTGAAAGGATTTTGCTCTCATACTCTCTAATAGAATTGGCTTGAGCCTCAAGGTCCAAACCTAAATTTATTAAATCATCGAGTTTATTTAAAGATGATATTTTATCTTTTGCGATTTGAACATCAAGTGTCTTAATCCTAGCTTCATCGAGTGCACTCTTTTTCCCTTTTAAACTGATTGAGATCGAATTTTGAAGAACATTTAAACGAGATACTTCAGAAATGAAGTCAGTTATGGCCGGGCCGGATTCATCCAACAAGAATATAGGAGAAAATTGAGAAGCCAACCAAGGATAAGTGTTTTTGCTCCCTACTTTAACAGATTTAAACCCTAAACTTTGAACTGGTTCTATCTGACCTTGACCAACTTTATCATATGATTTTCCGTTAACGAGATACTTTCCAGATCCTTTTTCACTTTTCTCCCAAATAAGTTCCCAATCATTAGAACGAACTAAAACAGAACAAAAAGAAGCACCCTTTCTGACTGCACCGACAACAGGGTTGTTTACTAAAGCTGAAGAAATAGCTCTAACAATGGCACTTTTACCAATATTAGATTTTCCGGTAATACACGTGAATCCGTATATTTCAAAATTAAGGTTATCTATAGATTGGTAATTTTGTATGCTAACTTCAATAGGATGTAAGTCTTGATTCATGAATCTATCTCAACTTGGAGAGCCTTGATATCGCTTTCTTGTTCAGGAGCTGCTTCAACAAAACTTGGCTCTCCTGAGTCTTCATACTCGTCCCCTCCTTCTTCTTCAGCAGAAGTGATTACCGCATTTTCTGAAAGTTCCGCAAGTTGAGCATCATCAATTTCTTTAAACCCTTGAAGAATATGCTCAGTACTTATAGAAAGCATGTCATTTAAAACATCTTTATCAGCATTAACTTGCATACGAAATTTTTCGATTCCGATGGTTTCTATAACCTTCCCAGTTGAAGGGGAAGTAAAAGAAAAAATATCTTGTTTTCTGCTGTTTTTCCCAGATTTCACAACACCATAAGCAAGAGCAACGTTTAGCATGGTCCGCATCTCATCAACACCGACCCCGTAACGAATAGTGATTAAACCTGAGTGTCCTTGACGAGAATCGATCTTATTTTTAATCATTTTAGCTTCAATATCATTCGATATTTGAACATCTTCATCTTGCTTTAAAAGAGGGTTGAAAAGTTTTGCTTTTGTTGATTGTTTAGGCTTAAGCATCATACGTATAGCGGCCCAAAACTTAAGAGCATTCCCTCCAGTGGTACTCTTCTTAGCTTCTTCAGTGTAACCCATGGCTCCGATTTTATCTCTGGTCTGGTTCAGAAATATAACTAAAGTCTTAGTTCGTGAAATAACTTGCTGTAATTTCGGCATCCAACCGGACATTAAACGAGGAATTTCAGCAACACCCAATTTTTCAGTTTCATTGATTGGATTTCTTGATATTTCACGACGTGAAACTAAACCAGCAACAGAATCGATAACTATTATATCGACTCCGTTTAACGCGGCACTCATGACAATAGCCTCAGTCTCTTCAAACGTGTGAGGAGAAGCGCGTAAAGCACGACCGCCTCCACCAAGTTCAGGAGAACGAAAGTCAACACCGAGTTTCATGGCATAATGATCTTTAACTGCACATTCTAAATCAACATAAAGACCGCATCCGTTCGCAGAAATAGCTTGCGCCATGGCAGTCAAAGCAATAGTCGTTTTCCCAGAGCTTTCTCTACCATAAATCTCGACAATATGCCCTCTAGGCCATCCAGGACAAACAAACGAACCGTCAGAAAGACGACTCCCACCGATGAGCATATTCATCACTGTGCTACCAGTATTTATACAATCAATCCGAAAACTCGGATTGACCATAACGTCTTTTAAGTTTGCTTGGCCGTCCACCATTTTGATGACACGAGCAAGTTTCGGGTGAAGAGCTATCTTTGATGCCATAAATCCTCCGGTGAACGAACGTACATTTCAAACAGATTCACTTTTCTCAAGAAACTTCAAGAGATTTTCGTCTATTTGAGTTTTAAGAGGAAGATTTAAGTCTCCATGAGGAACATGACTAAAACGAAAAAATCTACTATTTTCCCGAAATGCATAAGCAGTACGTTTAACTATTTTAATACCTGAAGGACGTTTAATAGTTTTCGTTCTTCCTATAAAAACCGATTTTTCCGTTTCAGATAAGGAATTTGGGTCAAGACTACCATTAACAGTATCTATCATACGAGAACAAAAACGAGCAACACAATAAGCGTCAGCTTCATTATTGTTTACAGTTTTCGTTGAATTCGTATCCATCATAACGAATTTTTGCATATCTGATTTACCGAATATACCTTTTTTATTCGGATCAGATTTGGCTAAATATTTTAATGTAGCGGGATCGAAAAGAACACAATCTAAACGACTCTCAAAAGTGGCCTCTAAAGAAAACATCATGAGACCAAAATGAGCTTCGCTAAAAGGCCCTCCTCCGTATGCCGGACTCTCAATCCCGACAGCCTCGATTGAATACTTTTTAATTATATCACGAACAAGAGCACGAAAATGCATAAATCTAGCAACAGGAACAATAGAATTCAGCGTTCCATCGTGACCACTAGCCACTAAACGAGTTCTGGGACCCGCTTTACTATCATAGACACACCACCCGTATGATCTCAAACTCGGGTCTAAACCAAGTGCTATCATGTATTTTTCAACAAATATTTAAGAGCTGATATAACCTAGAGCACGATGCTACGGAGCGGAAGATACTTCCGCTCCGTAGCACTAAATTTTTATCACTCCAAAAGTGAGTTGTATCCAGATGTTAGCTTTGGCTTCTCTTCTTCTCCCCCGGAGAAGGACGGGCTTGACCCGCTGAGACGCTCAAGCAACTTCTCCTTAGGCATGGCGTATCCAAGATTATCAGCCACGTGCTTATAGGCACGAAGACCTTGCTCGAGTACCCAAGTACGGATGGCCGGATCCACACCCTCACGAGCCCAAAAAGCAGAAGCTGCGGTCTCAATAGTCTGCTTCTGATACTTCGGATCACCGTCGAGCGTAACCTTCAGATCAAGAACAGACTTATTGTCCTCTTTGGCCGTGTTGTATGTTGCAACAAGCTTCTGGAATTTCTTCGATCCGAGTCTCCACACATAAACATTTGTATATTTACGTGCCTTGAGGAGATCTTCATCAACTCCGAAATTGGAGTCAACCGGGTAGGTCATGCAAACCGTAGCTACGGTTTGATCCGCGTCCCCGAACTTATCACAGCAAATTTCTTGCTTGAGAACATTGCTACCTTCATACTTGCTTAAGCATCGGATAGTCCCAACCCCATCACCATAATGGGTGAAAGAGTATGAAAACTTCGGATGCCGAATGTCAAGGCGGTCAACCTCAGTCAAATCCTTTTCGGACTTATTGAGCTGACCGGCAAGATTCTTCTCAATCTTAGCCAGATATTCAGCCTTCTCCGCGTCGGTTAAAGGAGAACCCTTCTGGCTGGTCTTATCAGCGAGGATAATATCGTGAATCTTTTTGAATGCTATCAAAGATACCCGATGCTTTTCACCACTCCTGGTCTGCTTGAAAAGTTCAATACCCTGCGCCTTAATGACCTTCGCTTCGTCAAAACTGAAATCAACAACATCTGACATTTTTCTATGTTCCTTCTACTTTCGAACTGTTACGGTGAACTACCCTTGAATGGGTAAGAGAAAAATTACACTGAAGACCACATTATTTAAGAAGATCAGAATAGTCAACAGATACAGGTTTCTCAAAATCACTAGACTGAGATTTTTGAACGATCGGTTCTGGTTGAGAACGAGAATAGAATTCTGCTATCTGCTGAGCATGAACAGCATCAACTGGTTCTGGGAGATCCGCAGGACGCTTATCCGGATCTAAAATATCTTTAGGGTCTATGATTCTCGATCGAACAACTGGAGGCAAACCACCTAAAACAGAACCATCCCGATCTTTAGTTGGTGGTTGATACCCATCATCTCCAGGGCCTATATCGTCCCGGACCATATTTCTCTGAAGTCTTATATCCTGATTGGTGGCTCGAAGATGATCATACTTATGTTTAATGATTTTTGATCCTTCTTCAACATTTAGAAGAAAGACTCTTAATTTAGCTAAATTTTCATGTTCATCTTTAAGTTGAGAAGCCGCTAAGGCTTTCCTATCTTCAATGCTAGGCTGTTTTCTTACTATTTGGTCATCGGCTAAGAGATTATTTGTTTTTAAATCAAGATCAAGTTCATATTCCCGAACCTGAGAACGAAGAGATTTTTCAGTTCGTTTAGCTAGTTGTAAATAATATTGGACTCTATTTAAATATTGGCGACATTGAGATAAAATACGTTGTAAGTATTTATTTCCCAATTCAGGAAGAGTTGGATCTTCTTCAAGCTTTACTTCATATCCTGAAATTTCCTCAAGGATTTGATCTATTTTTTCAAGAGTTAAATCTTGATTCATCAGTTGTTTTCCAGATCTTCGGTTGACCCATCAGCGACAGGAATTGGTTTAGAAAGAGCTTCACGAAGATTATCACAATTTTGACGAAGATCAGAAATTCTTCCGTTTGCTTGTTCCAAAGTCAAATATCCACGAACTAAAGCGTCATGGATAGTTGCAACGGCAACTTTGTAAGAAGCTTCTATGTGGGATAAAGGAAAATCTTCTACAGAAACTGGGTTCAAAAATTCAACTCCGGCAGATACGAAAGAAGAAGACTTTTCGCCCCCTCTATATAATTCCAAAGAATATGACACTGTAAAATTCTTAATCGTTGCTTCAGTCATGAAAAATAAATACACTCAAATCATGTTAATTTTTCGGGAGGAGTGGTATCTGAAAATTGAGAGGACGTTAAAGCAATTAGACCTTCGATTTGAGCCCTATGATCATCACTCAAAATTGGAAGGTCTGACATATCAAAATGTTTGACGGATAATGTATTGAACACAGAATGCTCAGTCTTACGATATTGCTCTTCGTCCGCAGTAAAATACCCTTGAATTTTTAACAAATGAACAAAGGCATCAGGATTACCCGCTAAAACAGCGGGCCAAGCTTTACTGAACCGATTGAACATTGAGGACAAATAAATCTTAACCCCATCTTCAATCGTATTTGATGCTCTAAAACGACTCACCGGATGATCAGGCCAAAAATAAACGGTCCACGTTCCATCTTTGTTCTTCGATTCTAAAGCTACGTTAGAAAGGCCAGAACCATCACTACGTTTCCCAGCATTATTTATGTAATGCTGGGCCTGTACCGGATCGTATCGCTCATCACATTTATAATATACATAATCATATCCATCACCATCAGAAGATTTAAAATTACCGACATTCCAACAATGACAACTCTTACCCCAACCCGTTTCAAGCACCCACTGGCAAAGAAGAACCAAAATTGAATTGATTTTGGGAACTTCATCGAACATATTGACCCATGCTAATGCCAAAGCATGGAACATCTGTTCTGGAGTGCAAGTCGTAATGACGTCAGGTAATCGTTTTGCCATTTATTCGGTAACTCAATAAACGACTGAATAATATATTAATCTATATCATCATCATCTTCTTCTAATTCTTCTTCCTCTTCTTCCTCTTCCTCGTCAAAATTAGGACCGTCGTCATCTACGGTTTCGTCATCAACGTGGTCTGAAACTTCATAATCGAGCTCCTCGAGCTCCTCGACTAATTTATCCTTTTGTTGTTCAAATTCGTCTTTATTTGAAAATTCAACCATTTTAGAAACAACGAAAGAAATTTCCTTCGACTTCTTCTTCTCTTCTTTTTTCTTCTTATTTTTGACCATGGAAACCTCTGAGTTCAGGAACTTTCTGGCAAGAGTTTATCGAAAGACAGTCTCAAGTCTTTCGATTTGACTCCATTCTTCAACGCCAACTTTACAGAGCTTTCAAATTTATTAAGAGCTTGTTGATAAACATGATGTTCGTAAATCCTTCTAGATTCTCCTCGGACTTTTTTTATCTTTTGGACAGACTCATTCGTTAAATCATATATTTTCTTAGTAACAGAGGGGGGTATCAAAATTTTAGATTAAGCTTTGGATTTAAATTATTTTTCCTAATCCCGATATCAATTAATAAATAATCTTTAAATTAGACCGAATCACATCTTTATCAGGCTTAAATGATCCTATATTTACCGATTGGCCGTCCACAAAAATCATTATTTGCCCACCTATTTTATCAAAACTAGGCAAGACCTCAACAGAAATTCGAAGAAGTTTTTTAGATATTAGATCCACTAGCGAACTGTACAATACATTATGAGACCGGAACCGTTACAAGTTTTAGCATCTGTCAGGAAGTGTCATGAAAAACTACAAGCAGAATTTGTAGGGTATCCTTTGAACGATAAAATAATACGTCAAATGAACAATTATGTAAGAGATGAATTTAGATCAGAGTGCTTTCTCAATTCCTGGGAGGACATGTCTAATAGTTTGAATGTGGAAAGAGGAACTATAGAAGACCCATCCGAGGTCCGAATCGTAACAGAATTGAATTCTAAACTCTACTATTTAATGATAGAAGGTTTTTCAATTGAACACGAAATTGCTGAAGTTGTTGATGGATGATCAACTATCGACAACTTGTGCGGTCTCAATTTCTTTCATTGAAGATTTTCTCAAAAGTTCAATGTTACAATTGAATTTTTTTACTGATGATAAATGCGAAGGACCGAAAACAAAATCCATTACAATTATTTTTGTTTTCGGTCTCATGCCTATTGCAGATTGAGAATATTTAAACGAAACTTTCCAATATGATTTCGAATCAGAATGATAAACATAAAATGAGAATAATTTAAAAAATATTTTCCAATAGAAAATCTGAGCTTTTTGCCAAAATTTAATAGGACCCGTTTGTAACTGCCGAAACCCGAGTATTTTCTTATTTGTAAATCTATATGATTGCCTCCCAAAAACCGCATAACTTAACCACCGTTTAATGAGTTGAACCATAGATATAGATAATTTTGTTCTTGATGAATATTTAAATATTATCCGCCAACTACAGAAAGAATTTTATGCTCATCATCTTCAAATTCTTTAGAGTGTTCGAAAATATCATTAATCATTTGATCGCAAACCGGACAAATTAAACTAGGGGTTATTCTTCCTCTAATAGGGTTAGCCATAGACTGAGCTAATTTCATTCTACCTTGAGGAGTACTTAAATAACTTTTTATAATTTCTTCTTTTTTCTCCTCTATAGTTTTCTTTGTTGACATATTCTAACCTTCAATCAAACACATGGTTTTTTCTAAATCAGTTCTGTGAGTAGGTTTATTTTCAATATAAACCGCTAAATTATAACAAATAGGGCATGGACCTAAACGAACTTTCCCCGAAATCCCTTCTGTTAAAAGATTAAATTTATCAATCGTTAAATCAACTGGTCTGTTAAATATTTCACTATCAACAAAAACATCTGTAATTTTTCCTTCATATAGACCATCAGTAATTCTTTTATCTACATAAAAATAACTATTTATAACACAGTTTGTTAAAATAATATTTAACATATATTTTACATTACTATAGTCATGAAAGAATTATCTGCTCAGTCAATTTAAGATCTATTTCGTCGAGAATTTTTCTATGATCGAAAGGTTCATTTGATTCATTGATTCTGAAATCAAAAATCAAAGGGTTTTCATATTTACGATGATTTGAATTTAAAGTCCACTCATGTGCATGGTCAGGATTATGATCATCTTTATATCCTTGAACTCCAATGTAGGGGCGTCTGTTATGGAATCTGATAGAAATTCTCACATACATACCTTTAAACCAAAAATACATCCCTTTACCGTGAGTGGAAGCCCATCCAACAAATTCATATCCATTCATGTTTAAATCAGACAAATCTTTGAATATATGATTCTTAACAGAATTGATTTCTTTCTGAAGAAGTTTAAAATTGATTTTCGTAAGTTTATTTATGACCATATTAGTATTTTGTAAATGTTTAAGATTAGCCTGAAATTCTTCGAGTTTATATTTCAATCCACTAACTGAGAATTCTGGAGGTATCTCCGACCAATGGCTCCGAAGTAATTTTTCTATAATATAGTGTCTTACTTTTGGTTCAAAATTCTCAAAACTTTGGATAAATAAATTAATTTCACCCCTATAATCATGTTTGGGTTTCATTTTATCGAAAACGATATAGGATTGAAGTTTTTAATTGTACAGTAAAAGTGGGTAAGCAGACAGAAAGTGCGACTTACCCCCTCAGTCGCCATCTGTCTGCTTACCCACTTTTTTTTCTTTTGGGGAGTTTAACATCAACAATTTGATTTTTCGGCCAAAAAATTCTTTCTTCAAGAACTTCGGTAGTAGTTTTTAAATTCTGCCACGCAGACATACTAAATTCTTCCAATTCTTTTTCTATTTTATCATTTTCATATTTCACCCAACGAAGTTGTTTTTCAAATTCAAATTCAACATCGATATTATATTCTTCTTCTAAATCTCAGAAGTAGATTTCAATTCCAAAACTGTTTGATAAAAATCACCCATGTCTTTTTCTATTTCAGTAATATCATCCGGATTCACTTCCATTTCTTTTCTTGCATCTTCAAGAAAAAATGATTTTAGAAGTTCTTCATCTTCTTGAGTCGGTTCAGCTTTCTTTTTAGTTTTCTTTACCATCTTAACCTTCAACAATTGAAGTAGTTTTTACAGAGTTCCAAGCAGAAAATACGGCTTCGTCAGACAAATCAGGACAGATTGAAGAAATGAAATGCTCAAGAAGAGCGACTTTTTGTTTTTCCGTTAAAATTAATGAACTCATATCAGCTTTAGCATAAGTATAATGACCTCCGACAGAAACATTAGATAAATGAGAAATAGAATCTTTTATTGTTTTAAATATAAAATTTCTAGCTTGATTTACTTTTTGTTTAGACACAGCGTTGGCTTTTTTAATAAATTGAGCTTTATGCTCATCAGATAACTTCAATATCGGAGCTGGCGCAATTCCTATTTTAGTAGTTGTGAGACGAGCAATGAACTCTTTCCAAAGAGACAATAATAACTTTTTGTCTCCAGAATCGGAAACTATGCGCAAACCAGAAATATTTCTACGAAAAAATCGGCTCCATGTTGGTGTTTTCCAACGTGGGTCAAGACTCATGATGAAAGAACCTGGAACGCCGTCACGAATAAAATGAACATCGCATTTAGTATAAAGAAATTTTGCTATATTAGAATAAGAATCAAATTTATCGCCAGCTTTAATGGAGGAGGGAGAAAGTTCATACCTACGATTATCAATACGAAAAGTGATTTCCACAAAAGCAGTTTACACTTGTTCATAGATCTTATAAAAGACTAGCAATCGAGTACATCCAAGGTCTTAATTTCTTCTTCTGTTAAAATGATCTTCATAGCATCTGCTATGAACTTTTCCGATTGATGAAGTTCGCACCCGGCAATAGTAGCCGGAAAATCTTTTTGCTTCAAATAATTTATCAATTTCATAGGAGAAAGCCATTCTATGTTGTTTATTAAACTAACCCTGAGAGTGTCCAAATCCTCATAAGATGTGCAACCGAGAAGAGAGTCACATGCTGAACAAGAACCATAACTGAAATTCAAAAAACCATAATACCTTCCTTCTTCTGCCCGAAAAATATAAAGATAATCACCTTGGTAAGAACCGAATTCTTGAATAAGAATTATTTCAGCATTCAAACCTTGAAAAAGTTCTTTATATGATGGACTATCAAAATAACTAACCCTGCTGCTCAAACCAGGAAGAGCTTCTTTTGTTGGAATAACTTTTACTTTGAACATGCGATTATCAACCATATAAATATACACACAAAATATGAAAATTTACCGAGAACGACGTCGTTTCTTTCCAACTAAGGCCGTGCTTTGAGCAACACGCATCCTTTCTATATCAACTAATTTAGATTTAATTTTGGCTACAGACGCCTCTATTTCATAAAGGCAAGATTGAATACGATAAGTGGTATCTAAACTATAATTCCTAAACTCATTAAAAACTACATATTCAAAATTTATGAGATTTTCTCTAATAGAAGAAACCTCTTCGAGAATTTCCTGATCTTTTAACTCATCTCCGCGAATGGCTTCAGACATGAGCCATTTTACATTTATTCAGATTCAGGCTTTGACGCGGGCTTTTCCGGGGCAGACTCTTCAACCTCAGGAGAATCAATTTCTTTATTTGAAAGCATTTTATTAGCCATGGAAAGAGCCTGAAGAATTCTCACAGTCTCATCAAGGGTGCTCTTAATGATTTCGAAATCTAATCCTTCATGACCCTCTAAATACTCGAGGATTTCTTTTTCTTTTTCTTCGTCAATACCATCCGTAACTCGGGCAAGAAGTTCTTTGGCCTCCGGAAGAAGAGTTTCCATGGCCTCGAAATAAGGATTCCCATTTTCGGACGAAAGAGCGACCGCCATAGAGTCATCTTTAGCTAATTTAAATATAATTTTCTTTATATCCGACGCAACTAAATTGCGATCTGGATTTTTAGAAGCCTTAATTTTATCGGCTATGACTTTTAGAGCTTGGGCGACCTGAACAGGTTTCATGTTTTTAAAATCGAAATAAAAATTTATTCAATCTTTAGAATCTATTTTGGCATCAACCGAAATAGATGAGTCTGAGCTATCCGATCCAGCGTCGGAAATCGATCCAGCGTCTTTAGACACGCCGGCATCGGGTTTTTTATCATCTTCCGACGAACTGCAAGCACAAAAGAGGAGACTGACTAAAGTTATGTAAGTTCTCATGCTGGGTGCAATTCATAAATACTTTAATCATTGGATCCTTAATATCGTCTAAAAAATATGAAAAATCTCAGATATTCTAAAATCGCCATTGTGATGCTCTTGGCCGGATGTTCAGCTAAAACAGTATCTGACCCGAAATCGACAAATTCAGACAGAGGAGGAATTCAAAACAGATTATCTGTTTTGAATTCCTGTTCATATGATATATGGGTTCAACAACAAGGCGTTTCAGGTCCTAGTGTTGTGCTTGTAAAAGCAGGCGCTATGACTACTTATGATATCCCCGCCGAAGGATTGGCCAGCACGCGATTTTGGCCAAAGAAGGGGTGCGATGCGACTGGTCAAAATTGTATGATGGGACAGTCCAGCTCTCCATGCCCGCCGACTGGATGCGCGCCTCCGCTCGATTCGAAGCTCGAAGCTACTTGGGGATGCACTTTAGCAGATAAAAAACAATGCGGGAAAACGCCCCAAGGCGTGTCGATGATAGACACATACTGGAATTCCAGTGCTGTGGACGGGTATACATTCCCATTCTCTATTGAAACTCACGGTGGAGATGGTCGGGCATCTTGCAAGCCTGTGGAATGTCAGGATTTGGGTCTCGCAAAATGCCCGACTGACGAAGATTTATCGAATGGCGGAGCGAATCCGACATACAAAAATCAAAGTCTCGTGGCCACGGGAAGCGCTGGGTGCTTCTCGCCTTGCATGAAATTGAATTATCCCGGTTTCGGTGGTGATGGTTTAAACGCGCCAACTGGTCCGGTAGAACAAATGTACTGCTGTCCAACGCCGCCGATCAGTTCTCCACAGTGTCAAGCGGGACCGGTTCCTAAGACGAAGTTTGTAGACCTCGTTCATAAGGCCTGTAAAGGAACATCATACGGTTATGCCTACGACGATGGTCTTGGTGGCCGGAACTGTTCAGGCGATACTGTGATTGCTATGACCATCGGTCCGAATTGCCCCTGATATGAATTTCTCTAGGATAGCGTCTAGAATAGCGTCTAGGATAGCGTCTAGGATAGCGTCTAGGATAGCGTCTAGAATTGCTAGTATAACTTTCTATAGCGATTCTCCGGCCGAAGTTAAAGAAAAAGAGGAAATCTGTATGTGTACAGATTTTCCTGAATAGTTGAAATTTTTTAGGAGGCGAAAGAGGAAGAGCGTAGAAAATGGTGGATTTCGAAGAACAATTCTTCCAACCGTCTACGTTTTTAGACATACATTCGAACAAATACTTTTCAGTGTTGTTTCGAGAATTTATAACCGGCTTCTGAAACCGCATTTTCGAATTCGTCATCAGTTAATTCAAATGGTTCACCATTAACTGTGATACTAGTAATCTCAACATCCCCGCCCTCTTCAGGGTAACTATCTTCAGGGGCACAATCAATTCTACCTGGATCATAATCGGAAATATCAGCTTCAATATCTACTTCAGTACTAACAAGCTCACTATCAGGATCATTCGGGTCTACGGGTCGTTCAATATCAATAGTAAAATTAATACTCCCTCCGGGACGACATCCTCGGTTTCTATACCCGGATGTTTTGATAGGAGAAATAGAAGAAATTATTTTCAACAAATCTTTTTTGACTAAAGACCGGTCGGGGTTAGACGAAGCTTCAAGCTTTGAAGCCATATGAAGTAAAGATTGAATGACTTGAGAAGGTTTCATAATTTATAATTTAGATAAAAAATCAAACTATTCAAGCCTCTAAAATCTCAAAAGCGATATATTCATCAAGAGATACTCTATCCGGATCCCAAGAATGATGTATGGGATGATCTTCACAACAACAATATCTTCTTGAGGACGCTGAGGTTAGATACTTTTGGCTATCGGAAGCCACTATATAAAAGAAAATAGGAGGACGAGAACATTCATTCCGTACGATCGTCCACACACGACCAAACCTTGGTTTCAGCCCGTGATTGGTTTCATGATACATACATGTGAACAAGCTATTCATGATTCTAAGACTTCTTGAGTGATGTATTCATCACGAGAGATTATAGAAAAATATGGATTAACGTCTCCCCACGGGGTAGATAGTTTTAAAGGATGACGGGCGCAACGAGAGTGCCTTTCACGATGACGGCTTATGTAAAAATGAACGGAAGGTTCGCGACAATAAGAAGTGTTATCAGTCGCGTTCATTATAGCATCGCAAAAAATTTCCTTCATTTCTAAAATAAAAGTTACAATTAAAAATAAAGGCTCCTGTGTAAATTAAAAAAAGATGATATATTTCATAATGATATTTATATTATTTTTGACATCGGATAATATTGAAAATAACCGACCGATTGTTTTGCCGACAGTAGAAGTGGAAGTGGAAATGGAAAGAATAACGGAAAAAGAAGAAAAGAAAGAAGAAAAACCGAACCTACATGTTATAGGAAAACAGGAAACGCAAATTCACGGAAGCGCGGAACGTATTTTAAATATTAAAAGAGTGGTGGAAAAATTGAACGGGGTGAAAATTGAACGGGGCGAAACGTTTAGTTTCAACGCGAGGGTTGGGGAGAGGACGAAAGAAAATGGATTCTTTCCGGCACCGGAAATTTTTATGGGAACGTTGACGGAAGGGGTGGGGGGAGGGACGTGTCAAGTGAGCTCAACGCTGTTCGGAGCGGCACTAAGAGCGGGAATGAAAATTGTAGAAAGGAGGGCACATTCAAGGCTGTCGGATTATGTGGGCCCGGGGTGGGACGCGATGGTGGCGTTGAACGAAAAAGAAAAATGCGAAAAAGATAAAAACGCGTGTTCTGATTTAAAATTCAAAAACGAAGGAGACGACGTTGCCATTCTAGCAAGGGTCGAAGGATCGAAGTTGATAATTGAAATTATGGGGGAAGAGGGGATGGCGACGCCGAAAGTTAGGATTGTATGGATTTCAAAAGAAAGAGAAAAATTCAAAACGAAAATGAAAACGAATGCGAAAATGGAAAAAGGGGCGAAAGCGAAAGAAGTGGAGAAAGGAAAAGACGGAATGACCGGTTTTCTTTTTATAGAACCAAGGAAAGACCGGGAAATCAGTATTTACAAAAAAGTGGATAGAGTTTTAGAAGTCCCGACGGGGTGGAAAGGGGATATGGATGTGGATGGAGATGGAGGAGTGAGTTTTTAAATTATCTAAAATAAATTGATTCCCAATCAATCAATTTTAACTTTCCGTCGTGACCCCAGGCGACATTACCGGGATGAAAATCATCATGCCCTATATTTTCTTCATCCATGCGTTGGAGTAAATCAATTTTATCATACACGATTGGATAGGGATATGGCCGTTGTATTTCATCAATATTTTCGAGCATTTTTTCTAATCGAATTTTTGCATCTCCCGGATCGTCCATGAGATCGTCACTACCTGATGGATCTATATTATTAAGCTGATTTATTTCTTCTCGAGTTAAGGGAGTGAGTTTCTCCATGACGATGACGCAAATATTAACATCAAGGGGCTCGGCATATCCACCTGTTGTTTCATATGCGTCTTCTTTAGTAACGGAGAAGGTGTCGAGATCGTAAACCTCAGGGACGGTGGTGAGATTGCGTCCTACGGCGGTATATGCGGATTCACAAGCGTTCGGTGTGTCAACGAAAGCGACAATATTGCCCTCGGAATTTTCAAAAACGGAAGAAAAATAACCGGATTTAAATGGTTGGGCGGAAGAAGGGATTTTAAAACGGGATTTTATATCGTCGGTAATAAGACGAGTGAGGGCAGAACTGTCCCCGACGGTTTCAACGCGAGCTATGCGTGAGGCGATTTTGTGAAAATTCATGATTCAGTCACCTATAAAGATTGGTTCCCAATCAATTAATTTTAGTTTGCCGTCATGGCCCCAGGCGACGTTGCCGGGATGGAAATCTACGTGGTGAACGTTTTCTTCATTCATGCGATGGAGTAAATCTATGACTTCCTTTTGAAAATTTGTAGGCTCTAAACCGTTGAGTGATTTAATCAATTTTTCTTTTTCTTCTTTAGGGTTTCTTTGGTTATAAGATAAAAATAAATCATCAAATGCCTTATAATCCTCACTGGAAATTGGAGTGAGTTTCTCCATAACGATGACGCAAATATCAACATCCCACCCGCCATAACTCTTACTAATATAAGGTTTGTTGTCTTTTTGTTTATTTACTGTGAAAGTGTCGAGATCGTAAACCTCAGGGACAGTGGTGAGATTGCGTCCTACGGCTTTATAGGCAGTAGAGCAAGCGTTAGGCGTATCGATGAAGGCAACAATATTGCCTTCTGAATTTTCAAAAACGGAAGAAAAACTGCCTGATTTAAATGGTTGGGCGGAGGCGGGGATTTTAAAACGGGCTTTTATATCATCTGAAATTAATCCAGTGAGAACTGAGCTATCGCCAACGGTCTCAACGCGAGCGACCCTGGCAACGCGTGAGGCTATTTTATGGAGATCCATAGCATTCTTCACAATCGACGATGCCATTTATAACTTTAACGGAATTTTCCGCGTGGTCCGGCAGTTCTGTGCGGTCGACTTCGCTACGATCGGTTTTCAGAGCCATGTCGTTGCCTCCAGGCGTCCCAGCCTCCCACGGGTTCTCGCGTCTGCGAAAGCTGGATGTCTTCGCCGTCTATCTTGACGACGGTTCGGTAGATGAAGTCGTCGTGGAGTCCGTTGAGGATCGGGTACTCGACCTCTTTGCCGTCGACCTCGAGAATCAGTTTCTTCGCTACGGTTGTTTCCATCAGTACGCGTCTCCTTGTCGGGGTGGTGGGTTGCCGCCGGGGGCATCAGGCACAAGCCCTCGATCGATATCTTGCTGGTCGAACTCGAAGTCAGGCTCTTCGAAGCTGCCGAGCGATACCTGCCGTTGCTTGAGCTCGCCACGCCGTACCGACCTGACCTGTAGGTCCTGCTGCATCACCTGCTTGGTCAGGGCCAGGACATTGCCGGCGTAGCTGGTGTCATCGTGGGTGAGGCCGAAGTACTCTTGGAACCGGGCACCAAGGAAAGAGGACATTGGGTAGGTTCACGTTCTCCAGTTTTATGGAAATTTTCAATATCGGAACACATAGGGCAAATTGAGGCGTCGCCCTGAGAATTCAAAATTAAAGAAGAACGGGCGGGGAAACCGCAACCGTCACAAGTTTTAGGTTCAGTGAGTATAGCAACGCGAGAGGCAATTTTAGAAAGATTCAACATTTATGACTCTCGTTCAGATTCCTCACAAAACTCTTCAAAATCCCAACCAGCTTTTGTCATCAATTCCTTAATTTCAGGCTCCAACCAATCCCCAGCGTCGCCCTTTTTGAGTTCTCCATCATGCCATTTTTTATGAATTTCATATTCTTCATCACCTAAATTAATTATTTCGTCAGATAATTTTTTATTTAACTCATCATAGGTTTTTTTGAGTGTGGGATAGTCCCATCTCAATTTGTTAAGAACACGGATAGAAATTCTATGGAATTTAGATTCTGAACTTGTTTTAATATTTAAATCGTCAGTGGTCCATTTCCCATCGAGAACCTTCCAGTATTTCACGATTCTAACAAGAAATAATAAATTTATGTGGAAGGGACCCAAAAAATTTTGGAAATGAAGTTTTCTCTCACAAAAAGGTTTATTTTATATGTATACATCTAAAAACGGAACTTTCAAAAAACCTTTCTTCAACAAATGGCATATAGATAGATATATCTAAAAACGGAACTTTTCAAAATTTTTCAAAATGGCATATATATCTAAAAACGGAAACGAGACCGCAAAAATTGAATCGGTATACAAACGGGTCGAAATATATTTTTTTCCGTATGCATGCGGTTCCCCATACGAAGAAATTCACCCGATTTACGCCCCCATCCCTATCATACCCTATACCCTATATGGTATACCATACCCCCTATACTCCACCCCACCCCCGATTTACGGGGTTCCCGTACCGGGACCCGATGGGCAGGTCCCGGTACGGGCGGAAGACGTGGATTTACAGCTGGGTGTCCCAGACGCGGACACTTCCGGCCGGCGTCCAGCAGGGCTCGAGAGGCCGCGTGAACTCGCGACGGGTCGCAGGCCGCTCGCGGCGAGGAGACGCCACGGCGAGGCGAGGAGACGCCACGACGACCGTCTCGGGCAGAACCACAGGCGAGACCGCGACGGGACCGAGCACGACGTCACCGCTCGCGACCGGAGGAGCGGAAGTCGGCCGTTGCAGCGCGACTGCAAGGAGAGCAGCGCCCGAGACGAAGAACGCGAGAGTCAGAATGGGCTTGATCATGCCACCGAATACGCGAGCAGCACCCAGACTTCCGGGGTCGTGACGCGTCGCGTCATTTCGGAGATCGGGCCCCTGGGCGCGTATCAGGTGATGCGCGCGGTGGTCGGATGCGGTGATGCCGCGACGCCCCCCGCGCGGAGATCGGGCCCCCGATGGCGTATCGGGGGCTGGGCGGTGGGATCGCGGCGGATGGGCCGCTGCGACCACACTGGCACCGACTGTCTGAATATCAGGAGCATTTACAACATGGCCAACCTCTACCCCTTCCTCTCCAAGTCCCAGATCAAGACCCGCATCTTTGAAAACGCCGAGTTCGCGCTCGCCTGCGCCGTCATCATGACGTCGCGCCAGACCGACTACGAGCACGAGACGAAGACCACCGTCAACAAGAACCGCCGGGGCTGGATGTCCTCGCACGCCGTGAACGGCACGAAGCTCACTGACAAGCTCCAGGCCGAAGGCCGCGACGCCCTGGAGCCGAACGAGATCGCGAAGCTCCAGGATATGGTGAGCCACTACTCGAAGCAGCTGGCGAGCCACTTCCGGGCCGAGGCCATCGAGGCCAACCCCGAGCTGAAGGCGATCGCGGACGTCTTCTCGGCGGGCTGACCCCGCGCTGAGGATGGGGCACCCCGGACAGCCGGGGTGCCCCATCGGCGTATCCGGAGTCTGAACTTCAAAGGGGAGATCTATGTTTCACTTGAAACAGCCCGGTATCCCCATCTCCCCGTGAACACGTAACCCGTTTGCCCGATCGCGTATCGGGTGTTGGAGGTGATTGATGCAAGTTGGGTCAAGAGCGCAGGGTCAAGAGCAATACGGCAAGATGTGCGTGATTCGCCACGGGCGGTCCGCCAAGCGAGGGCTCAACGCCCAGGAGAAGGTCTTCGAGACCAAGGTGCGCAGGTCCGCTCGGAAGGAAATTCGCGACCAGTTGAGGGCATAAAGATCCCTCTCAAAATCGAAAATCTGGGAGTTCTGGGATAAAACCTGGAACTCCCAGAATGCTTATCCAGTTTTAAAGATTGTCTACCAAATATATGGCATACAATTTTAAGGTACCGTATGTCTTTTCAGCCTGAAATTTTACTCAGGCTTTCGGGTATGCCATATACCTGTTTAAAGATTATGGCATAATGTTGTTCGCACGCATGACCAATACGAAAAGAAGGCATACCCACCCGAGAAGTGCCACGAATTCCTGGGTTTCGTCGTTCATACCCGGGGATACGCGACGTTTTGAAGCGCTGACGACTTTTGTTCAGGTATAGGGTATATTTTTTAAAGATTAGGCATATATGCCGAAACCCAAGCGATCCCTATTGCGTCGGGCCTTAGGGGCCGTCATCCGCCTGGGTGGCTTGGGTTACTTGGGTTATGAGGGGAGCGGGCATCACCCGCGTGGTTTGCTTCATTAGCGCACTCACCGATACAGCGAGGGTGGGCAGATCTGCGGCTTGAGTATACCATATATCTCTTCAGATTATGGTATACTCACTTTCAATCAGGTGGCTTGATCATCAGGGCCCGATACGCGGTCGGCACTCGGACTTCCGGCCTGCTCGTGACGCGCCGCGTCGTTTCGTAGATCGGCCCCCTGCCCGCGTATCGGGGATTGGGCGCGACACCGAGCGCTGCGACGGCGGATGGGCCGACGACGCAGCGCGGAGATCGAGCCCCCCGGTTCGTACCGGGCGTTACAAGGAGCACTTACAACATGGCCAACCTCTACCCCTTCCTCTCCAAGTCCGACATCAAGACCCGCATCGTCAACGACGTGTCCTTCGCGATGGAGTGCGCGCAGATCATGACGTCGCGCCAGACCGAGTATGAGCAGGAGGCGAAGACGACCGTGAACAAGAACCGCCGGGGCTGGTCGTGCAGCCACGCGGTCTTCGGCACGACCGCCACGAACAAGCTCCGAGCCGGTGAGGAGCTCGAGCCTCACGAGATCGCGCGCCTGCAGGACATGACGTCGCACTACAGCAAGCAGCTGGCGTCGCACTTCCGGGTCGAGGCCATCAAGGCCAACCCGGACCTGAAGGCGATCGCGGAGAGGGCGTGGTCCACACGGGTCGTCTTCTCGGCGGGCTGAGACCCCGGCCCTGAGATCGAGGGCCCCCGGCTTGTCCGGGGGCCCTCTCGGCTTATCCGACGTCTAACGTCCGGAGGGGCGGATCTGTACCCTGAACGTTTCACGTGAAACGTGGTCTAAATCAAAACCGTGAATTGTTGCTCGATCTGCATATCGGGCTTTTGGAGGTGCAAATGCAAGTGGGTCGTAAAGCTCAAGGTCAGGAACATCTCGGCAAGATCTGCGTTCAACGCCACAGTTCGCGCTCCAAGCGCAAGTACAACGCTGAGGAGAAGGCATGGGAAACGCGGGTTCGTCACGGCGCTCGAAAGGAAATCCGCGACCAGCTGAGGACTTGAGAAGAAGTGTCTTTGGGAGCTTGGGCCACCCTGGGCTCCCAAAGACTGTATTCACATAATCGTTTTCAAGAGCTGGATTTTAAATATATGGTATATATTTTTCAAAGATAATTCATATCCAGCCTTTGATAGGCGTTATCCTCTTCTGAACCCCGTCCTTCCCTTCCTTGGTACTTCCCTGGCCTTTGAAGGACCTGAGGGCTATCTAAGTAGCCCTCCCCCTTGATAGAGCCCTCTTCGGGGCTTCCATGGGCTTTGAAATATACCATATATTTGCTTTAGATCTATATGGTATATGCGTTAGAGCCGGGCACGCTGCCCGGCTCTTCAATGATGAGTGATCACTGCGAAAAGCAAACCCAACCAGCCAAGAAGACTCAAAAACTCTCGGGTTCTGTTCATGCTCGGGGATACGCGACGCTTTGAAGCGTTCACGCCTTGGGCTAGCGCAGGTATAGGGTATATTTGTGCTAACTACCCTATACCTCAGCCCTCGACAACCTCTTCGGCGTCGACCACAGATCGAACGTCCGCCTCCTCACTCTCCAGCCGAACGCTTCGATGGGCTTGGCGATTTACCACTTATACCAATACTTGCCGCAATGGACTCCGCGCGGATGCCGCACGCGCCCACCTTCCGAGCATGCACAGTGTCCGTATAAATAGAGCCCAGTGGCTCGCCATTTGGCTCTGTGCTCCATCCTGCAAGCGTTTCGCTCTGCGATCCACACAGCGGCACGATCGATCTGTTGCCTCCGCAGTCTCTCTCCAGCCTCCTCGACACTCTGATGATTATAGAGCCCGGTATCGCTGTGCCGGCCGCCGACCTGCCACGGGTACGGATGGGCGATTTCTTCTATTATGACCATGGCCACGTCCGCATCGTCTACGTGCAACCTCCCTCTGTGTCCGTGTTCGAGCCAGTCGTCCGGCTTGGGCTTAAACAATTCAGGATCTTTTGCCATTCAGCGTCCCTCCGTCGTTAAAGAAATATGACATATGCGAACGCCACCCTGGGCGTAAGCGTTCACGCCTTGGGCTAGCGCAGGTATAGGGTAGTTAGCACAAATATACCCTATACCTCAGCCCTCTTCGGCGTCGACCACAGATCGAACGCCTCACTCTACGCGACCGGACCGGGCACCTGCGGCTTTATGGGTTATCCCCGAGAAAGCCCGGCGAACGCGACGAAAGCCACGACGCCCTTGTACGTGAAAGCCCCGAGGCTTCCGAGCAGGGTGATGACCAGCGCGGTCTTGCCCGTGAAAGGCACCACGGCGCCGAGAGCGACGTAGACGGCCACCGAAAGAACGAGAGCGAGGATGAGTTTCATTGTTCGTAATCTCCACTGTCCGATACGCGAGCAGACCGTGAGTCTGCGGCTTTATGGGGACGGGGTTCGAACCCCGTCCCCATTTTTCAGATGGCCGTTGGACGGGAATGCCATTCCTTCGAATAGTCACTCATCGGGTTGATTTGCTTTCCAATTTGGAAAGCAATATCGCCATCATGATCCAGCGTCAAGAACACTGGTCCGGTGGTGAATCCGAACCGTCCTACGTAAACCGAGAGGCAATTGTCGATAATCATGTAGCCGAATTTCATAGACGGACTCCTAACGTTCATTGCGCCCAACACCCGATACGCGGGCAGACCGTGAGTTTGCGGCTTTATGGGAACCCTGCTTCAAGAGACAGAAGCCGGGGCGGTTTTTTTAGCCCCGGCTTCTGTCTCTTTTAGAGTCAGTCCCCTTCGCGTCAGACCTTCTTTTTCACTCCAACACCAAACGCGGAACGACAGACTTCGTCAACAGAGAAGTGGTCGTCGGGACAAACCGGGTACTCTGGTTCCTCGAACGAGTCGTTCAGAACCGGCTCGCCTTCAAGGTCCCACCACTCTCCCGCACCGTTACACTCGGCAAGGACCCGTTTACGGTCCTCAGAGAGCCGGAGCACCGAGTAGTCGGAACGGCCTTCGTAGTCTTCGGACACCAAGCTCCACTCGACCTTCGTTTTCTCCATGCGGGCGGATACGAGGCGGAACCCAAAACCTGCGGCTTTATGGGAACCATGCTTCAAAAGACACGGGCCGGGACGAGCCGCCGGAAATCGGGCCCCTGGGCGCGTATCGGGTGATGGGCGCGGCGGGCGGGCTTGCGACGGGCGTGGTGCCCGGCGCGGCTCTCTCTCCGACACCCCGGCCCCCAAGGCCGTTTACGCAGGAGTTACTCAAATGGGCATTCTCTATCCCTTTCAGTCCAAGGCCGCCATCAAGACCCTCATCCTCGAAGACGTGGGCTTCGCGATGGAGTGCGCGCAGATCATGTCGTCGAGGCAGACGGCCTTCGAGCACGAGACGAAGCAGACGGTCGTGAAGAACCGGGCGGGCTGGATGTCTTCGCACGCCGTGAACGGCACGAAGCTCACGGACAAGCTCTCTCAGGGCGAGGAGCTGGAGCCGAACGAGGTGGCCCGCCTGCAGGAGATGGTCTCGCACTACAGCAAGCAGCTGGCGAGCCACTTCCGCCAGGAGGCCATCCAGAACAACCCCGAGCTGAAGGCCGTGGCTGAGGTCTTCTCGGCAGGCTGACCTGAGCGGGGGGGGGGGGGGGGGGGGGGGCCCCATCGCGGCCCTCCCCTCGGCCTGTTCGCGGCGTCTTTCGCCTAAACGGAAAGAAGTATATCCTTCAAAGGAGGATCCCCTTGAAAGTTACGACTAAAATTCATCGAGAACTTGCAGCGATCTACGAGTCTTGGGTGCCTTACGAAGAGGCATCCCACGTTATCGTGGCTTTCTACCCAGACGGTTCTGGGGGAGGGGTTATGGCAACTGCTCGGTGCGAACTTGATGCGTGGAGATACGCCAGGACCTTCAAAAAGCATGGCTTCAAAAACGTCTCGGTTCGTCCTGAGAACGAGGAGACCCACGTCCAGGTCTCTCGTGAGTTGTCTTCCTGGATATAACTCTCGTACGCGGGGACGTGCGAACAAGTTATCACCTGACAGCTCTTATAATTTAGTTGACCCGTCGGTCAAATTTCTAAAGTTGATATATGCCATATATCAACGAACAACTTTATTTATGTCCTCGAGTGACAGGTAAATTGTTTTTGAGACAATTCGCGCCGGACGTCAGACCTGGCACAAATTGTATTGTGTGGTGACATAATTTCGTTGATGACTAAGTCAACATTGCTGAGTTATACCCTATATCTTTTAAAGATTTGGTATATACAATTTTTGTCACAGGACGGGCCCGTCCCGAGATTCTTTGTGACACGAGTATAGGGCATATATTCGTTAAATCTATATGTACCTTCGGTTTTGAAGGCTGTCGGCCTCCCTTTCGGGAGTGCGCGAAGCTAGCTTCACCTCGCGTAAGCACTCTCCCCTTTCAGGGCGTGGACGTACGTCCCACTGGCGTGCCGACAGCCTTCAAAACCGAAACACTCTTTGCGCCCGGGGAGTTGGCAGTCCTCCCCGGGCCAGCCTATCTCAGAGCTGGGCCTCCAAGAACTCGTCGTAGTCGGAGGGCTCGCGGTCCTCCTCCTCGAAATCGTCCTCCTGTTCGAAGTCTTCGCGGTACTGCTCGCAGGCGTCCTGCTGCAGCGCGTCCTCAGTCAGATCCTCGAAACGCATGGCCTCGTAGTCTTCTCGGTCATTGGGCATGGGCGTAACCTCCAGCCCCCGATACGCCACCGAGCCCGCGCCTTCCGGCTTGGTTATGGGATGCCTTGCTGAGACATGCCATATATCAGCAAGGCATCCCATGAATCTCAACCGTCCTCATCTTCATACACAACGTCGTCGTGCATGATCTTTCCGTCCACTTCCAGGACGAAACCGACACCCTCGAAGAGGTCTCCCTCGCTGAAGACGGGCATTTCGTAGCCCCAACTCCCTCCGTAGCTTCCCCCATCCTGAACGTGGTGCTCGAAGCGCACCGTACGGGCGTCCTTGGGGATCATCGCCACGAACTTCGGATGGGGAGAGATTCTGTATTCGATGAACTCTTCGAGAGTCACCATTTTGGCGCTGCTGTGAGCCTCGCCAAACTCTCCGTGCATGAACAGTGCGAGCTTCTTATCGGACATAGACGAACCTCCGCCGCCCGATACGCAGACCGGGCGGCGGGTTCCGGCTTCAGCCGTTCAGGATCTTGAGAGCGGCCGGTGCGTCGAGCTTCACGGTATCCCCACTGGGGGTCGTGACCCATACCTTCTTCCCTCGGATCTTGGCGACCTTCACGTCCACGAGCGGACCGCCAACCACCACCGTCACCCGATAGGAGCCCTTCTTCAGCTCCATGATTCGCTTCATTCTATCGGAAAAATTCAGATCATTCTTGCCCATTTATGTACCTCAAACCTTTCATATGAACAGTACAGTCGAGATATTGATATTTACAATCCTCGCCCTGAACCGGATTGCCGTCAGGCCACCAGCTTGAGGGTGTCGGCGTCCGACCAGTGGCGGTCGATGTCCCTTCCATCCGAAATCCACCTGTACTGATAGAAACCCTTGAAGACGCCGTGATCGAAGATCAGGATGAAGCTCCCATCCCAGTGGATTTCTCCCACGTGGACCTCGGTCGTTCCATCCGGGTTGGACCTGAACAGGCCGTTGCGATGTCCTCCTTTCTCGATCTCGAGGGCGTCGCAGATGGACGGGAGTTGAGGCAGGATCTTCTCAATGGCGGACTGTGCGATGAACATCGGAGTTTGAATCTCCCACATCAGATTTCCCTTTTGCCAAGTCCAAGAGACCTGGGCCGAAGAAGATCACCAGAATTCCCACGATGATCACGCCCGTGAGAAACACCCGCAACCATCGAACGAGCCGCTGTCGCTTCAAGGGAGAACCTCCGTACGGTCTGCATAAGCAACGGCCGTGCCGTCGATCTTTTTCACGTGTAGCTCCAGAGGTCTTCGCCCCGAGCGTACTTGGGCTCGAAGGAATCGAGGGCGTCGAAGTCCTCCTTCACGAGGACCTGGGTCTGCTGCGCCCGCGCCTTCCCGGTGTTGAGTCCCTTGAAACTGGAAGCCTTGCGCTTCCAATACGTCTTGGAGCGGGATGCGGTGCGGCGATAGTTGGTGTGCATAGGTCGTGTCCTCCGCTCCCCGATACGCAGGCGGGGACCCGACTCACACCTTGGGCGCATCACTGATTACAAACCAGATGCCCCCCGGGCCCATCGGGTTTGTAATGTCTAGGCTTCCAAAACCTTCTTGGTTGCTCTCAGATTGATGATCTGGCGTTTGACGGCAAGTCCATGTGTTTCCCACCAGGCTCCTGACATGATGGCTTTGCCAATGAGAGTCAGGTGTTTCTTCTTGAGGATTTTTTCTTCCTCCTCTTTCTCGAGAAGATGACTCGCCAGATTGGTCTTCCAGAAGAGCTTGTAAAGCTCCGTCAGAAACCACACCTGAACGTTTTCCGGCGGAGTTCCCGAGTTGACAATCCAGTACCGGGTTGTATCGGAAAACTTCCTATTTCCCGCCTGAAGGGGACTGAGATCGAGAAACCACTCTCCCACAGACGTGGGTGCGGCAGACATTAGCGTGAAATCCGCCGATGTCTTGCCTTCAAGCATTTTGCTGGAGATCTCGTAAAAATCCCCAGTCTCAACATACCACTTCACGAGACGATCGAGGAGAAGAGACGAATAACCTTCAGATAGCGTATTGCCGAAACCCATGGTGTAGACCTCCACGCCCCGATACGGCGACCGGGGCGTGGTTTGCGGTTTCAGGCGGAGATCAGCTGATCTTCGAGCGTTCCTCTTGAGAGCTCGTGTTCTCGAACCAGGAAGAGATCATGGGAGCCATATGCTCGTAGAGCGACTCTGGTGTGAAGGTGTCCGGTTCTCCACAGATGTGGTCCCAGACGTATTCACATGTGATGCAAATGAGATCTTGGATCTGGGAGACGCCGGTCTTCTCCTCGGACATCATCCTCTGGCAAACCATCTTGTCGACTTGCCTCATATTCCATTCAACCGTGTACTTGCACACGAGGTACACGATGTTGTCGATCTCCCCATCTGAGAGCCGGTAGTCTGCAGGAATGTTGGCGGTAATTTTGCTCATATCGCCCGATACGCGCGCAGGGCGCAAGTTTGCGGTTTCGGCTATGCCCTATATTTTTCCCATATAGGATACGTTGCTCCTGTATGGGATATCAGCGTTTACCCCATTGGATTTCGAACTTCAGGTTCTCTTCGTCTTCGATCATGACAACAGGATGGCCGAGTAGGAGCTTGCCTATTTGGCAGTACATTTCGTCCGAGACTTCGCCCTCGGACAACTCCTTGATGAGGATGTCGAGATAGACAGATGCCTCGACTTTCTGGAATTTTGTCTTTTTCACGGGTTTACCCTTCACGGGTTTATCCTTCAACAACATCCGAAACCTCTCGGTCCTCCTGGATGTTCACCCAGCGGTGTTCACCGTTATCGAGAGTCTCGCGACGGAAACGGAGACGCTTCATTTCTTCCTCATTCGGAACGCGATACTGGGCGAGGGCCGTCACTTTCGTGTTTTGGCAACAAGGGCAGGTTTCGGTCTTTTCTCCCTCGATCAAAAGAGAGGAGAAGTCCAAAATTTTGCCGTACGATTCGCCATTCGTGTCGTCCACTGAATTTACCCAGTATGGCATCGCGCCACACTCACAGTTGAATGAGTGTTGTACGTCTACGACATAAAGATGCCCAGCTTTACAAATGATCTGATCGTATCCTACGTAGGACATTTGAATTTCTCCGGTTATGAGGTCCAGGACTCTCGATTAGTTAGTCAAAGGATGTTTATTGGTGGCTCAGTCACATCCTGATAGCCCCTGAGTGGACTGTGCTAATCGAGAGTCCTGGACCCCGGAGGAAGAGAGGTGGGCTTCGGCTTTCGGTTCAACCACCTCTCTCCCTCCAAATCCTTACGACGCGAGGGCTGTCTTCGGGATCCAGCCGGTGAAGATGAGATTCTTGGTACCTTCACCGCTTTTTCCTTCTTTGTATCGAAGACGGCGCACTTCATGAGTTAGTCCTGGAGGCTCTTTCAGCCGATTGACCTGAACGAGCGCCTTCCTCTTCCCAGTCTTGAAAACCACCACATTATCTCCACGTCGGAGCAACGCCACCCGGTGTCCGCTTTTGCGGTTGCTCTTCAACGGCGTGTTGGTCTTCACCATGGTGGTGAAACTTGGATCATAGATCTTCATTCGTGTCCTCCACCGCCCGATACGCGGACCGAGGCAGAACTCACGGCTTTGTCTAACATTCTACAACTTCCAGAGTGGCGACTTCGTCGTCAGAGAGTTTGACGAGTTCGTTTGCTTTATAAGCATATCTCAAGTTTGAGGGTCTCCAACGAACGTCAATCTCCGGACCCAGAATCACCTCACCTTCATAGACTCCATAGTTCACCAGGCCTTCGACGACGCCGATACAGTTTAAAAACTCACGGTGTCTGCTGTGACATAGAGCTGTCACCCGGACGAGATCACCCTTTTTGAGTTTCATGTGCCCTCCGTCAAGAGTTTGTGGACGAGTACGTCGATCCCGTACGAGAAGTTTCGATTCTTCATGTACGTGTCGTCATCCATCATGTCCAACTCACGTAATGTGCCCTTCAGCAACCTCAAATAGGAAACAATAAAATCGTCCATATTGTCCGATACGGAAAATAACAAAAGACTGACGGCTTGAGTTTAACTAGTACCCCGGGAGGGAGTCGAACCCTCAATCCCTTGCGGGCGCTGGATTTTAAGTCCAGAGTGTATCGCCATTTCCACCACCGGGGCGTGATCTCTTTACGAAGCTTGTCTAAGTTTATTCAGAAAATCTTCCTTCTGTTGTTCTAAACAGTGGGCCCGGTCAGGATCGAACTGACGACCATCTCCTTAAAAGGGAGTAGCTACTACCAACTGAGCTACGGGCCCAGACACTATCTTAAGTTCAAGCTTCTAAGAGTTCAAGAGTCTTTACTTCATCAGGCGTGAACCTTACAACTTCTCCTTTCCCTTTTTCTTTCGAAAGTTCAGACATTCTTTCTAAATTCTCTAAATGCGTTTCACAAACGGTGAGAATTCCTTTGGTCTGAGAGAAAAAGTCAACATGAGTTTTTTCGATAGCAGGCTTTGAAACAGAAAGCTTTATTACTTGTATTGCCTTCTTATTACAAAACCAACACTTCTTCATAGAAGACTCTCTCGTTTCGTTATGAAGTCGTACATCGCAACGGTTGAAGCAGACGCGGCGTTCATCGAACGGACGCTTCCGCGCTGCTCGATCACTACCCGGTACGGGCAGAGTGCGAGAGTTTCCGCACTGATGCCAAGGCTTTCTGAACCGATAACAATCAGTGGGTTTTCAGGCCAGACGAACTTGGTGAGTGACACGCTCCCTTCCGTTTGTTCTAGTGCTACAAAATTGTAGCGATCTTGAAGTTCATGAACTGAGGTCAGATGGCGAAGCTTTGTGTAGTTCTGTACGCCCACTGCGCCTCGACGGTCCCACTGCTTGGTGCCGACATAGAAGACTTCACGAGCGCCCAGAGCATTTGCGTTGCGGAGAAGCGTTCCAATGTTGAAATCCTGCTCCCAATGCTCCATGAGCACGGCGAACGGAAGAGACTTCTCCGCAATTGCTTGACCAATTTCTTCATTGGACAAGCTCTTGTATTCATCGATCACGTTTCGATGAAAGAAGTCTTCTATTCGCGCTACGTTCGTCATTCTTTTAGTGGGCCCTGGCGGACTTGAACCGCCAACTATCCGGTTATGAGCCGGAGGTTCTGACCAATTGAACTAAAGGCCCATACAATTTTCTTACGGTCTTATGAAGACCCGGATTTACGTGGAGCGCATGTTTCATGATTTCGTGGCGCACAACGTTTCTTGCGTGTTCTCCTGTTGCATTCGTTGGGTCTTCAATCCAAGAAACCTGATGACGTTCCGCCCAGTCGCGAAGCTCCTGCTTCGGCGTGAACAGGAAGGGACGGACCACGTTCTTGTTCGTTACGGGAGTGAGCCTCGGGTTTCCGTGCAAGGCTGACATGATCCACCACTCAACCGCGTCGTCGAGATGGTGCGCAGTGATGACTGGCGCTTTCATCGCGTGAAAGAGAGCGTACCGCTCGTTTCTCCAGTGTTCTTCTACCGAAAGGTGGGCGGGACGGGGACCTGTATACCAAATTTGGTAAGCGAGTGACAGTTCTACCGCGCGCTTTTGGACGAACGCCTTCGCTTCTCGCCCATGTTCTGTTCCATGGTCGATATAGAGCAGGTGCGGCCTTCGCTTTCCTCGCAAGAGGAAGTCGAGAGCTACCATAGAATCCACCCCACCTGAACAAGCCAGGAAGAAGTGGTCCTTTGGTACGTCGCAAGCGAGATGAATCATGATTCTTGGTGACCCCATGGGGAATCGAACCCCAATTGCCGGATTGAAAGTCCAGAGTTTTAGCCGCTAAACTATGGGGTCATGAGTTGAGGCACTAGGAATCGAACCTAGATTCAGGGATTCAAAGTCCCTTGTCCTACCGTTGAACGATGCCTCAATGAGGAACCGAGTTCTGCTTCCGTCCCCGTTTGTACGCCCGAACTCAGTCGGTCTACGCCTTAGGCGTACAAACTAGGATAAGCGTTCTTGTTTTAATATGGATATCCAGCTCGTCTCTGTTTTAACAGGAAGCTGAAAGTCCACGAAAGGCATTTTATCACACTACAATCAAAAGGACAAGATTTGGAAGGTCCTGCAGAAGTTGCATCTGCACTGCCTGAGCATCTAAAACTTTTTGTCCCAACGCAGGAACTACTTCGTCTCGGATGGCGTTATCTCAGGCAGGACTACTCGGACCCTTGGATTTGTTTACTCGCTCGCACCCTTCATTTCCGCGGTCAGGCGAGCCCGCTCCTTCTTCGCTCCCTCGCCCTTCCCGAGCTTCTGGTCGAGCAGTGCGACCTGCTCCTTGGGTGAGCGCTTCGCCCGCTCCTCCGCCAGCTTCTTGGCGCTCTCCGACCTATGTTGCTGCGCCGTCCGTCCCTTGCCGCCATTTTGTGCCATTGTGTTTCCCTTTACTTCGGACACGTCCGAATTTTCAGCCTTCCACCACTATCGCAGCTGCGAACTCTTCTTCTGAGATCACCTCAAGATCTGATTCAGAAACCATGCGAGTGACTCCCCCAATTCTTTTACCTTGAAGGTAAGTACAGGAGTTGGGAAGATTCACCGAATGAAAATCCTTCATTCGGAAGTCGTGATGCGCTGTGACAACACCATAGAGCCACTGAGAATGGAAATGGCTATCCTTCACCCGGACTTTTGAACCGATTGGGATCATCCCTCCACAACTTCCTGAACGTTTTTGAGTTCCTGCTCTTGCTGGTAGTAGATGCCCTCGCTCACGTCTGCGAAGATATCCTGAATCTCATATTGGATGATGGCTTGCACCATGCTGTCCAGGCGAGCGTAGGAATCCTCGAGATCCTGCACGTCCTCAGACGGCGGCTCCTCGCGGTTTCCCGCATTGTACACCGTCTTCTGGAGACGATACACGTCGCCGTCTTTCCAAATGGTGTAGCCCAGCACGTGGATGCCGTCCTCATCCTGGACAGCAACCGTGTGCGAGTCTTCAAAGAACGCACTAATGTAGGCTGAGACGATTTGTAGGTCGGTCATCAGAACTTTCGTCCAAGACGAGAAGGACGAGGATTCTCAAGCCTCTTGAGAGCGAGCTCGGTATTCTTCCGATCGAGTTCTATGAGTGCCTCCTCCCACGAAGGAAGGGGAACGATTTCGGTTGGAATCTTGGTGTTTTCGGTCATGGTAACCTCCAGAAAAAATAGCTGTCTCTCCAGCTGCCACGCCCAGCCTCAGGTGGCGTTCCCCGCCCAAGGTATGGCCTGCGAAGCGCAGGACTGCCACCCTCGGGGTCCAGTCCACGATACGAACGAGGGGCTCGGGCTTCCGCCTTTGCCCCCCCCCCCATCGTCCTTCAACCGAAGGGTGTGTCCTTGGAGCCGTATTTGGAAGTCATCATGGCTCCGTAAGCGGCTCCCCCGCTCGTAGGGCATGATCCCGGTCCAAACCACCGATCGTTGGAAGAGGTCGTAAAACCCCTCACCTTCTTCGGAGGAATCCGGGGCGCGAGCCTGAGACCGTATGCCTCAAGCTCCCCGCGCAAGACGGCGACGGTCTTGCGAAGAGAGAAGTTGAGAACCACCAGATCTTCGTGAGAGAAGGTATCGCGCTCATCGTCGAGACAGAATTCGACGAAGGACTCGACGGAAGCACACTCGGGCGCGGGGTTGGTCATGCCGCCTGATACGACAACAGACCCCGCGCCTGCGGCTTTGACCTATAACTCCAGCTTTTCAATCTCCTGCACATCCGATCGAAATACCCCATAAAGACGGCCAGATTTTGTTTTCGCTGTTACCGCCATCTCTGTTACAGAGACGACCTTGCCTCGAAAGGATCTTTTCCCATGCGGGAACCGGATGGTGTCCCCGACGCAAGCAATATCTCCAGGAAGGTCCCCTCTTTCTTTTGACCTCTTCTTCAAATTATTTCCCTCCAGGTCAACGAATCGTTCCTCAAAGTCTTCTTGACCGTCTCTCCGGTCTGTCAAGCCGAGCTTCAGGTGGCTTTCCCCGCCCCAAACCGCGCCGGGCTTCGGCCGCCATTTGGGGATCTCATCCAACCCACGTCTCTGCGCGGCTGCCCGCGCCCAACCCACGATACGCGGGGAGGGCGCGGGCCTCCACCCTTGGGGCTAGACCCCGAAGACCCGGGCCGTTGCGGCAAGAGAAGGATCCCGCTCCAGAGCCTCCTGGCGGAAATGGCTCGCAAGCTGCTTGGTGTAGTGAGACACCATCTCCTGTGCCTTCGCGGTCTCCACCTCGTCGAGACCCTCCGTCCGAGCCTTGACGGCCAGGAGGGTGCCGTTCACGGCATGGCTGCTCATGAAGCCCCTCCGGTTCTTCACGACCGTGGTCTTGGACTCCTGCTCGAAAGCAGTCTGTCGCGAGCACATGATCTGGAGACACTCCAGCGCGAAGGCGGGATCCTCCTCGATGCGGGTGGAGATCTGGGCCTTGGAGAGGAAGGGGTAAAGGTTCGTCATGAGAAAAACTCCTGGGAGAAAGGCCGAGCGAAATTGCCCGGCGTGCTCTCGGATACGCGACAACTCAGCAGACTTCCGGCGGCCGTGGCTTGGTTGTATAACTTTGCAATAAATATCATTCAAAATATGCAGATACCCTCCGAGCATTTAAGCTGGCGGAGGGTATCTCCCATTTATTCAGTTTTAACTGAACTCGGTCCTCACCAAAGAAGTCGTACGCCGGTTCAGGGAAGCGGGACTCACTCCCGCTCGGTTATACCCCAGGTCATGACACACCTTTTCTTTCCCGTTATGGTTATCGATCGGCGTCTATTTGCTGTTTAGTCGGCGTTTATTGCCGCACTCACCGATACGCCGCGGATGGCACGGCTTGCGCCTTCAGGCCAAAATGATAACTTGGTAATGAGCTCGAGCTCGGGGCGGAAGTTGTACTTTCCGCCGCGTATTGAACATTGGAGGCACGCGTTTATGTCCCGCAATATCCGATCTGCTTACCGCGCGATGGCAATGGCGATGCAGGCTCGCCACGGGAAGACCACTACGGTTTTCCATGATCGTCGCCAAGGACGAGGCGGCCAGACCAACGAGGAGCGGAATCTTCTCGAGGAGTACGAGTCCGAAAAGGAACCGAAGCTCCCGCCCTCCGAGTGGGATAACGCCACATGAGGGTCTACACGTCGTGTAACTGCCGAATGTGCAAGACTGCCGATTCGAAAACCCGAGGAGAACATAAGAAGCGGGCGCATCGTGCTATCCGACAGGCTACTCGCCTGTCCCTTCTGAAGGACCGCGAGATGCCTGCGTCTTTTTCCACGGGATATAAGAAGTGAACAGATCTGACGCACTTCTCCGAATCCGAGCCGTTGCGAACCAGGTACTCCATACTTCGTGTATAGAGAGTCTACTGTGGATGTATATTGTATCTGCGAAGTATGTAAGCGATACCTCGTCAAACGGCAGGATACCGTTGTTTGGCTCTCTGCGGCCAAACCCGTCGATCTGGATACAGTCTATGAGGATGCAGTTTGCGCCCTCGTGGGAACATCGCATCATGTGGCAGACTCATTCCGCCACACGTTTGACTCTCTTCTGAGCGGAGAATCTCTCCGTCTTGTAGAGGTAGCTGGTTATCTAAATACTCAACAGAGAAGAAACTCTGAAGGAGATGTTAAAATCTTTGAAAAGATCCGGGATTGGATCAATTCTTACTCCGATCTCGAGTATCTTCGGGAACGAGTACACACGTACGAAGTTCTATCAGCATGAAAATCACAATCATCATCGAAGACGAAACACGCGTTGAGGTTTCGCGCGAGTTCGCCTCTCTAAGTAAAGAAAAATATCTTGAGGTGGCAAAAATCGTTTGGGAGAACGCTCACCCAATTATCAAAGAATTGGCACAAGAGCGTCATTTGGTCATAACTCGGGTTCCATCTAGCCTAAAAATTGCAGCCATCAAGATTCTTCGGAATTACAGCGGGATAACGTTGAAAGATGCCAAGGACTTTATTGAGCTCGGGCCTTGTTCTGGTGTTCCGAAGGTCTTTCGGGTCAGTCTGAACCCATACAACTCGAATCCAACAATAGAGGGTTGCGCATCGGAACTTATGCGATCCGGGATTTCCTGTGGTTTTTACACAGACGACGAGATCGCTACCCTTGAAGTCATGACTTCATGAGTACTAGTTATTATAGAATTTGCCTTGGCAGCTCCCAAGAAACGAGCCGCCGACCTTGGCCCGAAGCTTTATATAAGTTCGAAGGAATGGTTGGAGAACATATTCGCTCTGGAATGGAGCCCAACCGGAATGGGATCAACATTCATGTGGCTGTACTCCGTCTTGCCGACGGGCACACGGTTCATTGTCCGTTTTCAAGTCTTTGGGCGGCCTCGCCTGAAGAAATCGACGAATTCCACGCGTCTCAATTAATACATGCCTAATTCAGGTATGCCAGATATCTGAGCAATAATCCAGATACGGGTTGGCCCCATTATCCAATTGGATAATGGGGCCAACCCGTATCTGGATTCAACCAGTCTGGATTCTGTGAACCCTACAGAACAACCCTTTCGATCTTTACTCGATACACAATCTTCGCAGAACCAAACTTGATGTTCTCAGCCTGTGCCTCCTCCTCGCTCAGGACGGGCACGATCAGGTCGTCGCCATCCCAACTCAGACAACCGATACACAGTCCGTCGTACACCGAGCCATCAGCGTGATGCTCCAGAGCGGAGCTGATCATGACCAACACGTCGCCTGGTTTTTCTAGGTCCATCATCTCAACCAATGTGGGTTCTGTGAAACCCAGAGGCGCCCAACTTCTCCAGGGCGTGGAGATAGCCCTCGACGTACGACAGTTCGCCCAGCAGCGGCCCGTCCTCTTGCTTCGTCCGCTCGATCTCGTCCATGACGCGCTCCTTGTACGTCTCGACCTGCTCGGGCGTCAGGCGCGACAGCTGGAACGACTCGTCAGTTCCGCTCATGGCGAACCGATCGAGGTTCAGGGACCGGAGGTGATGCGTCACGACGCGATGCTTCGGGGCGGAAGTTGGATTCTTGGTCATTTTGGTTTCTTTTTGGTTAGTGTCGGGAATATCTTGAGGTTAGAGACTTCTTGGGTGGCGGCTCCTTGAGCCCTGAGATTGAGCCCACCAGAGTCTCGGCATCAACCGAGTGCACCTTCACTCGATTCTTGACGGAAGAGAAGAACTTCGGCATATACGAAGTATAATCCGGAAGTTCTTCGAATTCGACGTACGAAAGAGTTGATCTCCATTTCCCGTCGATCTTGACGAAAGAAACCTCAGTCAAGGCCTCACCTCGCTGAAGAAGCAGCGACTCCAGAGCGGGCTTGATGGACTCCGTGGCAAGCCTATCTTGGGCATCATGCAGAGCCTTCTTCATAGACTTTTTGATCGATTCAATCTCTTTACTTGAGAGAGCTTGATTACTCTTCTCAGCAAGATTCGAAAGAGGATGAAGCTCTTGCTTCAAAATAGGATCAAGCTCTCTCAAGCCCTCCTTCAGAGTGAAGACCTGGTGCTTCAGATCAGTGAGTTCCATATAATTTTCCTCTGCATCTTTCGCAGATATCTGCGACTGTTTCGCAGAACACGACTGTTTCACGAGAGCTTCGTTCTTTGCTCTGTATGCGTCAATCGTTGCCTGGAGTTCCTGAACGGTCGGGGTCTTTCGTTTTCTTGTCATTTGCATTTCAATCTTCTTGACGGTCGGGGTCTTTGGTTTTCTTGTCATTTGCATTTCAATCTACGAGGAAAACGTTGCTATTTGCGATTTTCTTCGTCCAGTGGTCGTTCTTCGCTCCCTCAGAAACAACCTCGTGGATAATCTTTGACCGAATTCGGTCGTGGAAGTCGTTAAAACTCCCACATTCGACGAAGGACCTCATGGAGTACAAGTCCACAACTTTTTCTCCCTCGTAATCACTAATAATGTATGTGTACTTTTTCAGTTCTTCCTGAATTCCCTCAGAGAGATCCGAGACCTTTATCAGTTCCCGAATAAGTGGGTCTCCGGACGTAAACTGGAGCTTCTTTCCGCCCGTATCGAACTTTGCCAGATCGATTTCTTTCTTGAATTCTTCGATGTATTCACGATTCTTCGGGACGGACCTGCCGAAGGCGGCTTCGATAATCGCCCGAGAATTGTGGTCATCGACGAGAAACGCCTTGAGTTTGTATTGAAATTGGGGAACGCTTTGGTCATATCCGTCTTTGTCCTTCAGAGACGAAGGGTCGAACCAAACCTCGTCGTCCACAACCCGCATGCATGCTTCTTTGATCATTCAGTCCACCTCGTAATGGGACGCGTCCCACATTTTCTTACGGAATTCATCAGACTTGGAGAACATGTAGAAGAAAAGTTTTCCATCTTCAGTATACCGAAGCGAGAGTTCCTTGGAACTGAAGTGCCGATACTCGCCCTTCTTGGTGACAGCGAAGTGCCCCTCACCCCGGATTGTCACCCTGTGGGCAAGAAGTACTATTTGGCGATCCTTCTTGTACATGTCGTTGTAGAAGAATTGACGACCAGATTCTTCTATCCCCGAGTATGGATCACCTGACGCGGAATCGGATGGGGACCCGGTGAGAAGCACCAGGTCCCCATCCGTGTGATGCAATTGGCTCACTTCTTGGTCTTCTTTGGCGTCGTGCCGAGGAGCTTCTGGACGGCCGCACGGAGTTCCGAACGCACGGTGTCGGAAATAGAAACCTCGTCTTTCTCGAAGTGGTGAAGGAGGTCCTTGGCCGCTTCGCTGTCTCCGAACATGACCTTCTCGGTCACTCGGCGCGTCATCTCCTCGAACATCTTGGACTTCTCCAAGTGCGTGTTGGCGGTCTTCACGACTGCCTCGTGCAGGCCCGGAACGCCCTTGTAGAGCTTCTTGTTGATCAGGTTATCCAGCTCCGTGCCCTCTTCGCCCACCTCGTTGAGCTTGGAGACGAGATCCTTGCGGTTCTTCTCGCGCTCCTTGGCGAACTTCCGGAAGGACGCGATCGTCATGTTCTGGTCCACTTCCGAGAGCGCCACGGGCTGCGAGATCTCGTTCAGGGAATTCAGGTACTCCTGCCCCTTCTTCTTCAGCGCGTCCCGACGGTCGATCATCTTCACCATCTCGGGCTGAAGAATCGACATTGCCTTCCGCACGCCCGGAAGATCCGAAAGAATGGCGTCCGCCCGCTCAGAAGCGATGGCATTGAGGTCCTCGGTGGATCTTCCACCGATGATCTTGTTGCCGTACTCCGTACCATAGTGAACGGTGTAGGCGTCGTGCCGGATGCCTGAAACCCCGTCTTGCCTGTTGTCGGTGATCAGCTCACCGCTGGCATGAGCCCCCGCGATGTGGCTCTTCTTGGCCTTCTCGACGATGTAGTACCCCGTCATGGCCAGGATGTATCTGGCAGCACGGGCGCGAGCGTCGAAGGTGTTGCAGAACTCCTTGCGACGATCGTCACTCCACAGGGCCATGGCGTCCTGACCCAACTGGGTCGCCTGGTGAATCATTGCAGTCGTTTCGGTTTCGAGCAAATTGTCGGTCATGTGTATGCGCAGCCTCCACTGTCCGATACGCGACGCACCGGGTCATTCACGTCTTCAGCTGTCCATTACTTCTTCAGCTAAAATTATGTCGATCGCTTGTCGAACAGCTTCAACAGTCGGAATTTGACTCCAATTAGCCACATATTCCCGCTGAAAATTTTCGTATTTGGAAATCGAAACATGCCAACCGGCTTGAGTTTTCATAAGACGAAAATCGGATTCATTCAACTGAAGCATTTGTTCTGTGAGCCCGGTGTTCACCCGAAGGATGGCTCGACGAATTTGTTTGTCGGTCATCTCTGTCATGACTTCAGCACCCACTCGGTTTGATCCTCGTCGCATTTATCCTTGTCGTGAAAACCAGCTTTTTGGTGACGACGCAAGATCGGCTTTTGGCAGAGTTTGCAGAGGCGCTGAGGCTTGGTTTTCTTCCCGAGAGACTGGCCATACCAGTCGAACATCCAATCACAAGGACGGAGCACAATATAAAATCGAACATGGCTCCGGTCCGAATCAAGAGCTATTTCTCGCTTATGCCAGCGTTCTTCTCTTCGAGGTATAGACTGCTGCATCTCCCGGAGGGTTTTCGTCCGGATGAAATGCTGAAAACAATCATCGACGTCTGGCAAAGATGCTCCAGTCTTTTCGCAGATATACTCCCTCGTGATCCATTGTATGCCATATGGGACGAGATTACGGAATCTATTTATGAGATCTGGACGTGCCATCTCCACTCCACGGTACGTCGGACGAGCGACAACTTGCGCCCCGAGCTCAGCTCACTACGAAGTTATAATCTCGTTCGTTATTCTATCATTTTCAAGTAAGGCCGACATATTTTCTTGAGCTTCTTTAAAATCCTTCCCTAGGAAAATTTGACGCTCCTTCCCTGGGTCTTCTATAGACCCGGACCAAACCCAATGGCCTCCCGCAGGTCCCTCCCCATATAATGATTTCCGGCGTTCCTCTTGGGACTCCCACCAAGCCCAAAAACCCCTCATGCAGTAATCAATTCTTTCGTCATCATCATATCCCAACCGACTTGAAGAACTTCGTCCGTGACTTCGTCCCGAGCGAGGAATTTCTTGATGTCCGCTTCATGATGTACGTGTTGAGTCGTGCCCCAAGGACTCTGCTTGAGTATGGCTATTGCCGGACCCCAAAGCTCTTTCTTACTAAGATCTGGGAGTTCTTCATGTTCGTTGAAATTATGAGCTCTTCTCTGTCCGTGTTGGATAAACGTATAGTTTCTCCCTCTGAGCATCTCTTCAAACCGCTTCATGCGGATATAAGCCATTTTGCCAAGGACTTTTACTGGCGTATCGATGTTCGTCCGGACAATTCCGTAGATCTTGTCCAGAATTTCTTCCTGCTTCCCGTCAAAAACAAAAATGCCTCCGACAACGACAACGATTGAAAGATTGAGACCGTCTTTCGCCTGTCCAATTTCAGCAGCCATCATCATACCGCTAGCATAGACCTCTTCACGACCAGTCTTGATATACCGATAAGCGATTTTCTTCAAATGCTCTCGGCATCCTTCTTCGAGCCTATTGGCGACGGCTTCTTCAACATCTTTGTCTTTACAAATTTGCATGTAAATGCGCGGGCCTCCTGTCCGTCCGGTACGACGGCAGGGGCTCGGCCTCCGCTTTTGCGTGTGCTAGTTTGACTTTTGAATGAGCGCTACATCGAACTCATCGTCGTCCGGTATCAAACCGAGATGCGAACCTGAATCCCAGCGGATGTGAACCGTGCCGAGCGCGTCGACGCACGACACGGTTCCCTCTTCTCCTGGCTGCAGCCGCGTGTATCGGTCATTGCACCGAATGAGACGGACGCGCGTGCCCCGCTCGATCACGAACGTCTCCGCGAGCGAAGGGTTCGCTTCTCCAGATGAGCTCTGAATTTCTCAGGCAGCCTTTCGTAAAGCCCGGCCGGAACTCCGACTCCGTAGACGTTTACGAAGATCGGGGTCTTGAAGTCTCCGAAGAAAAATTTATAGAGATTCATAGTCTTGTCCTCCATGTCCCGATACGTGGGCGACGGCGCGATTTGCATCTTTTATATAATACATGTGTGGCCAGGCTCTCCTAAAAGAAACCTGGCCACACTACCAACGCGCGTCGTGTCAGTGTCCTGCAGTTTCACTATTACATATTTATTCGAAAAACCAGCCCCTACAACCCATCGCAGCTTCGGTTGTAATTTACTGGAGATCCGGGCTCATTGCCAATCGCAACAGTGTCAACTACTTGTCATTACTTTACTCCTTATCAAGACTTTAATATGTCGTATACGGCCTTGTTCACGAGCTTCTTACACAACACCAACGCAAGTTTACGGATCTTGATTGGCTTATCTCTAGATATTACAACTGAGAAATTGAACCGTTCTTCAAAGTTACTGGGACCGACCCGGATACTAACATTAGTTCGATACCAATGAATGAAGAGATTGAACTTCTCCCCAGTTGCAAGAACTTCGATAGGAGTGCAAATCCCTTTGACATTAGGGACCTTATGGCGTTCCTCAGCATGGAGACCGGACTTCGGTCGGTTGATGACGGAACGGATAGTTTCGGTCACTTCCCGCGCCCAGGGATCGACCTTTCCATCATCCGGCGGACGCTTGGCCCGCTGTGTCGGCCAAACGTCTTCCCAATTACTTCCCATTGATCCCACTGAACCTCGCCTTCACCCAGCGCCATCCAAAGACGAGCCAAGGAAGAGAAGCGAAGAAAGCCGCGATCTCGTCTCCGCAGATGTGAAATGGCATGGTTCCCTACTTGAAGTGAATCTGAGTTTGGCCGGGAACCGTGTATGGACGACACGACACCTGAACAACATCCTGGAGCATCTGAAGCATGGCACGTGCTCCGACCGGGTTCCAAGAATGGATAATGACCTCTCCAGGGAGCTTGCTACTATCGAGCTCCCTGGCGATGAAACGAGCCACATCTTGACCCGTCAGCTCTCTTCCGTAGTCATCCTTATCCCCATCCTGGAGGTCCCCGAGATCGTGGTCCAAATAGACCACATCGAACGCCGGATTGTCCTGGAGAGCCTTTACGGCCTGGTTATGAGTATAAACGTGGATGAGAACGTGATCTGGATCCGAAAAAGCCTTACGGAATCCATCGTGCCGGTCTTGGTTGTCATCCAGAATAAAAATCCGCATAGTTGTGTCCTCCGATTCCCGATACGAGCGGGGCGGCCCGGTTTCCGTTTTCAGGCGTAAATCACTTCAGCGACCCTCACAAGAGATTCTATCTCTTCGTCAGTGAAATCTTTCCCAGACGAATCCTGGGCAATCTTCGCCAGAGTCATATCAACACTGGTTAGCAAGCCCACTTGAGTGAATTCTGGAACGGAGAAGAGTACCTTGAAACCGAGAATCTTCTCTCGAGGAGAAAGGCGGTCTCCGAAATTCACGTTAAAATACGGTCCAGATCTCCAAAGAAATTCATTCACAAGCTCTTTTGGAACTGGACAGCCTTTCTTAGCAGCCAGTTTTTCCAAAATCAGAGCCCGGTTTACAATCCCGGTTGCCGTAAACCCGTTAAATTTAGAGTTGGTCTTCCTTCGCTCAAGATAATATCGAAGAATTTCCTCGATAGAACAAGTGTTGCATGTCTTGAGATGGTTCGTAACAGCAATGTAGAAAACACTGTTATCGACCAGGAACTCTTTTAGAGGGCCAGTACGGGGCGTTTTAGGATTGCCGTATCGCCCCGAACCATTTCCCTTAACGGTGATAATACAATTCATAGACGAACCTCCACTCCCCGATACGCGGGAGCGCGCCCGGCTTGCGGCTTTCACGCTTCAGTTTCGACAGTAAACACGAGATTGGAAGAGTTCCGCTCCTTTATCTTTCGAAGAAGACAGTCTTGATTAGATTCTGACAGCCGATCGAAGTTGTCAAGAATGAAAACTGCTCCTTTAAATCTAGATTTGAAGTTATGGATGTCCACGGGACCCAATTGATCGCAAGAAACCACTTGCGTCGGCATTCCCGCAGATTCCAAACCTTTCAGTATGAGATCGATTTTTCCGGACCCTGGGGGTCCTTTGACTGAAACCCGTGGCATTTCCTAAAATCCGCCTTTGTACCGGTGTTTGTACTTCCCTGTGAGGAAGGCGTTGTAGCACTTCTGGTCCTGCTCACAGAGGTTGATTGGACGGATGAGCCTATCGAACTCTTCCTTCCCGTTCTGGACCATCAGAACGTAGAAACACTCATCGACGAAGTCGTAGTTGTTGAACTCGGCTCCCTCGAAGTCGATTTCGATCTCCTCATCCTGCTGGATGGGGTTCCAGTTCTTCTCGATCTCGTTCCTGAGCACGATCGCTGAATAACGATCCCCCAAGCGAGCCTCTTCCGTCAGGATATCCTTAACACGAATTTGAATCATAGAGCGGCCTCCTGCGTCCTGATACGTCGGGCGGGCTCCGGTTTGCGGCTTTAGCTAAACTTCCCCATCGTCATCAACGATAGCAGGGTTATCCCAATTCATATGTTGGTCATAATCGAGAATGGCTTTTAAAAGCTGGACCTCGAGAAGTTCCGGTTGGTCCATGTGTTTATCAGCTTCCATCTGGTCTACGAGTTTTCGAGAAAGAAGAATGATATTATTTATGTGGTTCATGTAGCTGTGACCGGGTACAAGCATCGGGGTCGACTTTACAGCTTCAATTAATAATTTAGTTAAGCCGCAAACTGACGACAGTCTGACGTATCATATACTGGCGGCGGGTGCCGTATATTCCACGGAATATCCACTCGCCGCCCACTAATTTACATGAAATGCGGTTCAGATGGATAACGGTTCAAAAGTCCGTACTCTCGTGCACCAAGTGGTGACTTGGAGATTGGACACGGGAAAGAATAACGAAAAATTCTCGTTCCCTCCGGGTTCTGTAGGGATCTGCTGTACCATTAACCCTCACGAAGACGTCACTGTTCGATTTAACAGAGGAATATTCGCTAGTTACAAGTTTGTAGCTCTTGAAGAAATTTCCGAAGATGAGTATCAAACTGCTCTTCTTCTTGATTCATGAAATACGGAAATTGACACCAATTGGTGTCTGAGTTTTAATAAAGGAGCTAAGATGAACCTGAAGAGAATCGCCAGTTCGCTCTCCCAGCCGCTCACGGAGCGTCGGGACTACGGCTCGTCCGAGCCGCTTGAGCCCGACGACGACCCCACGGGAGACGCGCACTGGGATATTCGACTCGGCATGGTGTGGGGCACGCTTCGCGTCGTGTTGGAACACGAACGGCTTTCGGTTTTCACGAAGCGAAACCAACACGGACAGATGGTCTGGGTACAAGTCCCAAATCCTCCGATGAGTGAAATTGCGTTTCATTTTGCGAAGTTGCTATCCGGTGGCCCCTAACATACGAAAAATCGCGAATCGAATCGCAAAAATCGGCAGCACCGTTACGGTATACGAGTCTTTTCAAAATTGCAATTATCGTATTGAAGCTTATATAGATCCAGATTCTTTCCATGTAGGGTCAGTCATTGACCTCAATACTGGAACCAGAATTTCTCCTCAGTCACTGATGGAGAGTCTCGGGTCTATCGGATGGAGTAAATTGAGACTCCGGGTGGAAAATGCTGCTATGGCCCGGAATTTAACGGGATTGGATATATAATCCAAAAATATACGGCATAAGACGGGCGGAAATCGGACCGGCCGCTGCGTATCGGGGAGTGGAGGCTAACCAGCTATGATCGACCCGACCAATATCAATATTCCCGAAAACAACGAACATCCCCGTACCAAGACCAACGACCCTCAGCTGACGGTGACCGGAACCATCAAGGCAAACAACGTCGGAGGGGAACTCATCACGTTCACGATTCCACTCGGCCCGTTTTTCTCGCTTGCCTGCATCGTGAACGTTCCGGCAGACGGCGACACCGAGGCCCCGGTCTACGTGAAGTTCAAGATCCGGAAGCCCTCGCCACGCGACTGAAGACTGTGCAAAACTTGCAGATTCACCCACTGGGAGTGTAAAACTCTTAGTGGGTGTCTGTGTTTTCGCCCCTGTAGCTCAGTTGGATCAGAGCAGGGTCTTTCTAAGGCCACGGTCGCAGGTTCGAGCCCTGCCAGGGGTACTATGCCAAAAAGAACGCGTCTAACGGACAAACATCCGACGAGCCAGAAACTCGAAAAGGTGTTTGCACTTCTCCACGAGCTCAATCTATCAGTTGAAATTAGGAGATATGGGACAATTCATATTAAGGATGGAGATTCGCCTGAATATGAAATGATGGACGCTGATAACGGCCAGCCCGTCTTCGACTTTCCTCCAAATTTCGAGTATAAGCTCGTCTACGACAATTACGACGAAGACCACACCCAAGAACTTCTAGAAAGCTAGTAATTTTCTCGCCGAGGCGGAAGCGCGTCGGGTTGTCGCGTATCGGGGAACGAGGTGCCACGCATGCCCAATCTATCTATCGGTGAGACTGTTTTGGTCCAGGGTTCCGCCCGGGATCCCTATAAAGTGAAGAACGTTGACGGGGTTATTTTCTCGTGTACCTGCCCTGGATGGAGGAATTGTCCAGGGACGGTCGATCAAAAGGCGTGCAAACACACGAAGCCCTATCGTTCGGGGACTCCCGCCCCCGCTCCAACCCAGGCGATCTCCACGGCGACGTCCAAGGTATCTGGAGGTACCAGTCGAGGCAACTGTCTGCTTGCCCACTCTTGGGACGGCGAAATGGATCCGAAGGGCTGGCATATGTCGGAAAAGTACGATGGGCTTCGAGCCATTTGGGACGGAAAGGAGTTCTGGTCGCGCGAGAACGCTACGACGAAGAAGAGCAATATCTTCTACGCCCCCGACTGGTTCAAGGCCGGGATGCCGGACTACGCTCTCGACGGGGAACTCTTCCTCGGAAGAGGGAAGCTCCAGGAGACTGTCTCTATCGTCAAGACTCAAGATAAGTCGGATCGCTGGAAAGCCATCACCTACATGGTCTTCGACCGGCCGGTGCCGAATCTCCCGATCGAGGACAGGTTCGCTCTCCTCGCGAAGGAAAGTCTCCCGGCTCACGTGAAGGTCGTGGAGCAGGTCCCCTGCGCGGGAGTCGTCCATCTCAGGCAGGAGCTCGAAAGGATCGAGTCTCTCGGCGGAGAAGGCCTGATGATTCGCAAGCCCAGGTCGCTCCACGAGATGGGGAGGTCTCATAACATCCTGAAGGTGAAATCCTTTTTCGATTCTGAGGCCACCGTCACGGGACATACGGCGGGGAAGGCCGGAAAGACCGGGAACCGCGTCGGAACGACAGGCGCTCTCGAATGCATCACCCACGCCATGCTCCTGAAAGTTGGAGGAAAGACCGTCAACGTCCCTGCCGGAGTGGTGTTCAAGGTCGGATCGGGTCTCGACGCGAAGACCTGGAATAATCCACCAGCCATCGGCTCCAAGATCACATACCGGTTCTTCGAGCTGACCAAGGACCAGGTTCCCAGGAACCCGACGTTCATCATAAAGCGGGATTATGAATAATCCGTTCTGGGGTAACCCTGACAAAATTAAGGGTCCGATTATCGGAATAGTAAAATTCCGAATAAAGGAACGAAATCTATATCCCACGGGGTGGGGGTGGCGTGTTGATTTAAAAATAAGAAACGCGTCTTATCGAGTAGGTTTTAGTTTAAGAGAAAACCTGACTCCATTCGATGCGGCTTATCGTCTTCTATATGAAGTCGGAGGAGTCCAAAACGAACACTCTGGGAAAGAAATAACCAAACGATTTGCCGCATATATCGTTTCGATAAAAACTAAGCAGATAACATTTCGTGAACTTCAATTGAAAACTTTCATTGAACAAGAGATGGCTAGAGAAGTTGTCGAAGGTTAACCAGATCATGAGTAAAATCGACAAAGGACCGATTATCGGACTCTTAAAGTTCCGCGACAAGCAACGAGGACTCCTACTCTTAAGAGTAGGCCGAAATTGGGCTAATCGTTCGGATTTATTAGTTCCAATCCACCTCGCCCATGCAAGTCTTGCGTGGGATAAAGTTTATATGGGTAAATATAAAAAATATCAAGATTTGACGCCACTCAGCGCAGCCAATCATCTCATATCTCTCGTTCACAGTTCCTACGTTCCGGAATTCTGGATCCAGAGACTCGCTGAACAGATTGAAGCTTCGAAGACCAGTCAAATCATATTTCGTGAACTTCAAATTAAAAATCACATTGAAATCTGTGAAGCTGAGGAAGTTGTAAACGCATGAATGTCAATCGGATTCTGATTCAGTGCATCTTCAATAACGCGAGACGCAGGCTTTTCGAAGCCAAAGGCGAAATCGAAGGTTACTCTATTTTAGATGACATGGCGAAAGAAGTCGGACAAATTACAGGTAGCCCAAATATAAACCTTGAAACACAGGGTAAAATAACCCAAGGGCTCAAGTCAGGAATTCAGCAGTCGAAATCAATTTACGAAATACTCGACCACCTCGAGTACGCCATGATCGAGGCGGAAGATACCAATAAATATAGATCAGATATACGCTATAAAGCGTAAATCTACGGCATGCACTGCGTAGAAAACAAGATGAAACCGAACCGCTCCGTCGTCCCCTGTCTGCTGTTCGTCCTGCTGCTGGCGCCTGTCGCGGCGACGGAACCGAGCGGGCGGGAACAGGCATCGCGTGCCTGCTCGTCGTGCGTCGCGCAGTGCCAGGGCGACGTCCAGTGCCGTTCGCTCTGTTACCGCGTCAAGCAGGCGTGGTGTCGGCTGGAGGGACAACCTCCTGGCGGCGACGTCTGCAACTGTGGTTAGATCAGGTCCCGAATATCCAGTATTGCAACGACTCAGGGCCGAGGAAGGCCGCAGTAGTCGTGAGGGACGCTGAAGACATCGGTAAGGCGAGAGGATCTGTCGGACAAACGTAAAGGAACTCGCCGTTTGCTGTTATATTAGAAATGGCTAAGCCGCCATTTAGCTTCAAAACCAATTCTTGAGAAGTTAAATTTTTAACTAAAATTATTCGGGCCGAATTTACTGAACCGAATGGAATGGCCAAGGCTGTTGCTGGGGCCGTAGAAGCGGGTATATCAATCTGCCCCACGTTCTGTGCATCTAGTGACACCGGGACCGTTAAACTAACGGTTCCAGAGTTGGTTGGAGCTGAAGGAGGGGTATAAACAATACTTACGGTAACGGTTGCAGTGCTCGCCATACTCCCATTCTTTCAAAGAAAATTTAACTATTAATAAATCCGGTTTAATACTTTCAGAAGTACATTTGAAGCCCGAGCATATGTCGGATCATTCATAGATACTCCTCGAACTTTTAAGACATCTAAAGTTTCAATCAGCGATTCAACAATTTCCCAATATTTCAAATCCTCTAAGACCAAAGAAACGCTTGATTCATTCCTATCCAATATTCCACAACGAGTTAGAACTCGACTCTCTACTAAATCCTTCTCATCCCGGTTCACTTCTACTACTACTTCTGGATCTCTTATCGTTTCACGATCAGACTTCGTTTCCGTTTTTCTTTGAAAAGCGAGACGAAAAATTTGAAAGGAAGAAAATAAAAGAAAAATTTCTTTTTCTTTCCCTAAGAAAGAACGGGTTTTTCACCGGTATCTTTAGGGTGAAATTTAAAGAGTTAGGTTCAATCACTCTTTAAATTTCAAACTGTCTTCTCGATCTTCTTGGTTATCCTCTGTCCTCAGGAACTAGGTAAGAAATTGAATGATTGAAGATTCTAATTGCCTTACCAAGTCGGGGTCTTTAAACCCCGCAGTTCTTCGTCTTGCGAAGGAACTGTACAACGAAAACCAGGAAATCGGAATTCCGAAAGTTTAAGTTATTCCTTTGACTTTCCTTGGCCTTTCCGCTCCGAAGGTATCGAAATAGCCCATATGCTTCAAAAGACAAAAGAAACCCCAAAGGAAACTCAGGAAAGGCGCAAGCCGGGGCGCTGGGCGCGTATCGGGTGCCGGAGGTATTCCATATGAGCCGTCGAAAAAACTCTGAGCCCAAACCCATCCTTCCGAATTCTTCATATTACAAGGTACTCACGATTCTCGGGAGTGTCCCGGAGTCGAAGGAGATCCCGGAAATCCTGAACCATAGAGTCAGAACTGCCAAAATCGTGGGATATACATTCCATGTGAATACCTGGAATGCCACCACAACTCATCTATTCAAGATGCGAATGGAGACGGATATCGTCGAGGACATACCTGTTTTCGTGGAACGAAACATTTCGTATGGATCCGTAAAGGAGCCCTTGAAGGCGGAGCTTAAAGAGAGCATCACGCCCATCTGCGAGCGCATCGTCCGAACACACTTCGGTCAGAAGGATTGCCCTACTTACAATTGTAAGCGTGAAAAGGTGGATCTGGCGAAGTATCTCTTTGACCAGTGGTATGGAGATGGCCTGAATGAGAATTTCGTCAACAAAGCCAATGATCTCGAAGCCGAAATGGCACGTCTTGAACAATCCGAGGAATTTGCAAAGAAAGGCCGGATGGCATTGTCACGCCAGGCCATGGAAGAGATCAAGGCGTCTCTCAGGAAGTATAAGGAGGTCTCCGAGGATGTTGTCCAAGAAGCAGTTAACGAATATCTCTGCGAAAGAGTCGTTGACAGTTAGAACTTTTATATGATTGTCGTCAGATTCAAAGAAGCATGAAATTTAATAATGGTGACCCTGTTCGATTCGAAAAGCCTGCCTTAAGGGACTGGGATGATAAATATGGTCGTATAAACGTGAAAACCCCAAATGGTTATTCAGTATTTATATGGTGGGGTGGTCGTATTAATCCAATAGAATTTCGGGAGCATGAACTTGAAAAAGTTTCAGAAGAGTATCGTGCGAATGAAGTACTCTCTTCTTAATGTATAATTCGACCAATCATATGGCAAAGACGCAAGCCGGGGCGCTGGGCGCGTATCGGGCGCTGGGCGGGCAGTCCGCTCCTTTCACAAAGGGACACTAATCATGCTCAGCGGTATTCACGAGGTTGATCAGAGCACGCTCTTGGACGTATACAAGTTCGGATGCAGGACGGGCGCAAACATCATGGTCTTCGCACCGGCTGGATCCGGCAAGACCCAGATGGCGCAGCAAGCGGCCGTCGAGACGGGGAACAAGTACGTTTACGTGGATCTCTCCGTTCTGGAGGCCCCTGATTTCATCGGACTTCCGGTGATTTCGGAGGACAAGAAGTGGGCAGATTATGCCTCACCGAGGTGGATGCCGTGCAAGGACGCCCTTGAGAAGGACGCCGAGCCCGTCGTGATCATCTTCGACGAGGTGGATAAGGCCCGTCCAGAGCTGCAGGCTCCCCTTCTGGAGGTGCTCCTGGAGCACAGCATCAACGGGCGGGCTCTCAACATCAAGACGTGTCTGCTCACGGGCAACCTCCCCGACGAAGGTGCCTTCTCGCAGCCCGTCTCCCACGCCTTGACGAACCGGTGCTCCGTCTTCAAGATGCAGCCCAATTTCGACGCATGGCAGGGGTGGGCCGTCAAGGCGGGCATCAATCCCCTCGTGGTGGGTTTCCTCTCTCGAAACCCGGACCAGCTTTTGCTGCCCCCGGCTGACGGAGATCCCACGGCGTATTGCCACGCCTCCCCTCGCAGCTGGACGTTCGCAGCCAGGGATCTCGACTCCCTGGATCGGAACCAGGACACGACCTTCCAGACCATGCTCGTCGCAGGACGGGTTGGTATGGGGTCCGCTGCCAAGTTCCGGGTCTGGCTCGACCACTATCGTCACATCGAGCCCCTCGTGGACAAGCTCCTTAAGGACGGGACTGAGCCTCCGGACATGTCCATCGACCGCCTCATCGTTTGCTGCATCTCTGCTGTCGGAGCCATCTCGCAAGAGTGTCGCCGCCAGGATGAGGCTCACAAGACGAACAAGTCCAAGAAGGACCCGGATAAGGTCTACAAGATCTCGGGGCACGTTCTGAAGTGGCTCTCCAAGCAGGACACGGAGTTCCAAATCGCCGCAATCAAGAACGCGTTCGACATGGATCTCATCCGAGACTGGAGTCTCACGAAGGTCCCCGGTTTCATGGAGTGTGTCAACAGGACCCGAGGTGTCCTGAAGAGCAAGTGAGCCTCTTCTGAGCGCTCCGGAACAGCCCCGAGAGGATTCCCTCTCTCGGGGCTGTTCCGTATTTTGATATTATATAGTATCTTTACATATGGCTAAATGGTGGCTTGTAAATGCATAATTCTTCTGTGTATTATATGGCAAAGTCGCAGGTTCGGCGGTTCCGCGCGTATCGGGCGGTGAGGAGCGCTCTCTGTCCCGCGCTCCATGGAGGCACATCATGAGTCTATCAAAGCTATCATCCCGTCTACAGGACCCATCCGGGGTCTTGAAGGACGACCCGGCCCGAATGGTCCGGCTCCAGGAGTTGGTCTCGAAGGCGATGACCCAGCTCGCACAGCAGCCCATGAACGGAGGTCACCCATTCCTCTTCGCGCTCACGGCTCCGAAGCCGCATGAGATCTGCACGAAGATGAGCGGGGGGCGTGAGTTCACGACAGCTGCCACTGACGGCAAGAGGTTCTATTGGCACCCCGACTTCTTGGAGAAGCTCGGTGCCATGAGTATCTCCACGGTCATGCAACACGAAGGATACCACGTCCTTTTCAGCCACGTGCCGCGAGGCCAGGGCCGCGATCCCCAGGTTTGGAACTGGGCCGTGGATTACGTCGTGAATGCCGTCATTGAGGCGGACCATGACGAACAGAAGCGCAAGGGAGATCTCTGGGAAGGGGCGCTCGGCAAGCCGCTCTCTCTCAAGGATCTCCTCGATCACATCGACGGCAAGGACACCCTCCCGAAGGATGGGGGGTTCATCTTCGCAGACAAGACGATGAAGGGGCGTTCCCCGGAGTCCATCTATGAGGAGATCCAGAAGCATCTCAAAAACTCCCCCCGGAAGTGCCCGGCCTGCGGGGCCATTGGAGGTCCTAAGAAGAAGGATAAGTCCCAAGCCAAGGGAGGGGCTGGAAAGGACCCCGGCAACGGGGAGGGGAAGGGCGATAAAGGCAAGGGCCCTGGGAAGGCTCCTGGAGCCCCTGGGGATGGTCACGGACATGGGGATGGGGATCCTTGTGACTGTGGTGGGGAACATGAAGGAGAGGGGGAGGGGGATTCCGGCGGGGGATGCTCCACCTGCGGCGGAGGTCTGGGAAG